>WBZP01002607.1_pt1 | contig 20475 bp, 18 predicted proteins | sample 5204301 | NCBI WGS metagenome assembly WBZP01 (sample SAMN12412401, study PRJNA552823) | activated sludge metagenome | isolation source: activated sludge from nitrification reactor of wastewater treatment plant... | place: USA: Pennsylvania | collected 2017
CTCCGCCCGTGGCGCCCGAGCTTCCCTGAGCCACCAGCACATCCGTCGTCGAGCCCCACGCGCTGCCACCGTAGCCGCTGTAGTAACCCGTCACACCCGACGTGCCGTAGCCGCCGCCGCCGCCTGCGTAGTCATTGTACGTGGAATAGACGCTCCCCTGACCATCGGGAGAGTTGCCCGTGGGATTGACGACGATTGAAGCGCCCATCTCGACCGTGATCGAGCCCTTGGTGCGCAGCGTCAGGTTGCCCGTCGGTGAAGACAGCGTCGCGCCCGCGCGAATGATGATGTCGCCATCGACCAGCTGATCCCCGTCGAGCGACTTGTTGGCACCGACGTCTAGGCTGGGTAGTGCGCAGCGAGCATCTTCGCAGAATGTGCTGCAAGTGTCGCTGACGGTCCACGCGCTGCCGGTGCTGTTGCAGGTCTCGACGTTCTTGCCGTTGCAGCGCTTGGCCGTCGGCGTACACGCGCCCGTGCACAGACCCGACATACAACCAACCGTGCACGTCGCTGAATACAGCCAAGCCGTGCCCGTGGCGTTACAAATTTCAACACTGAGTCCCGCGCCGCAGCGATACGTGCCAGGAACACAGGGCAGACCCACAGTCGTCGTCATGTCCGCCGTAGACATGCCCGTCATGTCTTCCGTGGTCATGCCCGTCATGTCTTTGGTCGGGTCAACACTACCATCCGGCGGATCGGTCACGGCCATATCGACCGAGCCGTTCATGTTGTTGTTGTTGTTGTGGTTGTCGTCGTCCACTACGCCGCCTTTTGAGCAGCCGACGAGCAACGCCAGCCCCATTGCATATCTAATCGCAGAGCTCTTTTTCATGGTGTTCCTCACAAGAAGTGCCTTTGTGGGCGGCATCATACACACAGAAGTTCTGCGGAAACGTGCACAAATCGGCTCGACTGTGTCAGTTTGTAGGTGTGCCGGTTCGCCCTTCCCACACAGCGCGCAGTCCCAAATCCGACGACGCAGAGCGCCCCTCCGAGCGAGCCCGCAAGACCGCAGCCAAGACGGTGATCCGCCGCAAGCCGCGTAGGCACAAAGCGACACCGATTCGAGGCTTGTCCTTGCTGGCATCAGGCGCGGACCGGCTGGGTCTATGGCCACAGCTTTGGGAACAGTGGGTCTGTCGCACGTTTGCGCTGACGCTGTTTGCCTGTGTGCCTCGCCTATCGAACTTTGCCCGCGCCGAAAAGCTGGTGGATGGCACGCTGACCGTGGTGGTCACTTCGTCTGCAGTCGCCAGTGAGCTGTCGTTTGTTCGCGACTTGCTGCTCGAACACATCAACCGCGAGCTGCTCAAAGCGGTTGGACAGCTCGACAGCAAGCACAAGCGCACCGTGCGGCCCGTGCTGCGACTTCAACATCGCGTCGGAAGGCTGCAAAACCTCCCCGATGTCAGTGAGTGGCAAGAGCGTCCCAAGCCGCCCAAAAAGCCGTCCCTGCCCAAGATCACGCTAGAGACGCAGCTCGCGGTGGCGACCGCCAGCCAAGAGCTTCCCGATGAGGATCTGCGGCTGCTGCTGCTCCGCCTGGTGGGCGCAACCACCCGCGCAAGCTAGCGCGCCATCCATGCAAGCCGGTGTTCTGTAGAGCGAACTCGTAGGGGGCGCTTGCGGATGCAGGCCGGTTTGCCCTACAAAGGTCAAAATGCAAGAAACGAGCAGCGAATCAGGTTCTCCCGCCATAGGTACAGTGGTCGTAACGGGAGCCAGTCGCGGAATTGGGCTGGACTTTGTACGCGCATGGCTGGAACGAGGGGCCCAGGTCATCGCCGGATGTCGGACGCCCAACAGCGCTTCGGCCTTGAGCAACCTCATGCAGCAGGAACACGGAGACCGGCTGCGCATCATGCAGCTCGATGTCACCGATGAGCGCTCGGTCGAGACCATGGCCGGCGCACTCGGCAACCAGCACATCGACCTGCTCATCAACAACGCGGGAATCCTTCACGTCGAGACGCTCGACAACATGGACTTCGCCAGCCTCCTGGAGCAGTTCAAGGTAAACGCGCTCGGGGCGCTGCATGTCACGCGCGCGCTTTTGTCCAACCTGCGCGATGGCGCCAAGATCATCAACATCACGTCGCGGATGGGCTCGCTCGATGACAACACGTCTGGCGGCTACTACGGCTACCGGATGAGCAAAGCGGCGCTGAACATGGCGACGCGCAGCATGGCCGTGGACCTCAAGAGCCGAGGCATCGTCGTCGTAGCCATGCATCCCGGCATGGTCCAGACCGACCTGACGCGCGGCTTTGGCATGCTGACCCCGGCAGAGAGCGTGTCGGGCATGAACCAAGTCATCGACAAGCTCACCATCGAGCAGAGCGGCCTGTTTCTGCACTATCAAGGCACGACGCTACCTTGGTAATGCGACGCTCCGCCGCAACGTCCGCCTGGGTTATGTCACTGCTTGTGTGGTCAAGCTCGGCGTTTGCCGAGGTAGACAGCAAAGCGGGCGCAAAGACCGACCCAAAGACCGTCGATTCGGGACGCCGAGCAGACATCCTTCGCCTGCTTCAGCTCACGCAAGCCGGAGCCATGGGCGAGCAAGCCGTCCAGTACCTGTTTGCGACGTACAAGCAGTCGATGCCGCAGGTCAAAGACGAGCTGTGGCAAGAGCTGAAGAAGGAAATCTCCGCGGACGAGCTGCTCCAGCGCCTGGTGCCGGTGTACGAAAAGCACTTCAGCGCGAGCGACATCAAAGAGCTGATTCGCTTCTATGAGTCGCCGGTTGGCAAGAAGCTGACGGTGACGCTGCCCAGCGTCAACCAAGAAGCGCTCGGCATCGGACAGACCTGGGGCAGCGAGATTGCAGTGCGGGTGAAGCGCCGACTCGATGCCCAGAGCCCAGCGCCAGCCCCCGCGACCAAGAAGTAAGCGGCCTACGTTCCGGTGGCGCGACCCGGCTGCGCCAAGACGTGGTGATCTGAGCTGCTCAGCGCCGCCACATCATCCAGATCATCGGCGTACAGATCACGCACCTGATCGGTCATCACGCGCTTGGTCGTCTCACTGACTTTCCACACCGCATGCTTGGTGCTGTTGGTGTGATAGTCGAAGAAGCCAAGCACGCGCGAGATCGCTTCGACCCCGATGGTGCCCACCCGAAACAGCGCTTCGCGCGGGTTCTTGACGTCGATCTCGGACAGCGCCAGTCGGGCAATCCGCCAGACATTCATCGTCGATACGGAATAGCCCGACACCGAGCGCAGCCAGATGTGACCCGCTGCAATGCGCCGACGCTGACGAATGAAGTCGCGCACCGTCTCGGGACCGTGGTTGTGAACCACTGCTTCAGGCACGTACGCCAAGCGATAGCCGGCGTTACAGACAAGCTGCTCGATGCTGGCTTCATCGACGGCGCTTTCCGTCGGAAGATCCCGCACGATGCCCGCGCGCAGCATGACCAGCTCACCGAGCTTTGGCGCTTCCAGTGCGACGCGATGATGCATCTGCCACAGAAAGCGCGTGGCTTCGCCAGTGAACGTTCCGTAGCCGTTGGTGGGAACGGGCCGTCCGCCGCACATTCCAACCTCTGGATTGATGAGGAAGCACTGAACGAGACGCTCCACCACTTCCCGCGACACCAGCAGGTCGGCACTGCACACGCAGATGGCATCGACCGACGGATGAAGGGTTCGGAGATAGGCGTTGATCGCTGCGACCTTGCCGCGACGCTCGGGCTCCTCAATGAGACGCACCGGCACACCGGGACGGCTCATGCGCTCGCGAACAATCTCAGCGGTGCGATCGGTGCAGCCCGACGCGACGACCACGACCTCCACGATCTTGGCGCGCTTTACGCGCTGGGCCCGCAGCGTGTCGAGAAGCTCACCGATGTTGCGCTCCTCATTATAGGCGGGAACGGCGATACTGACCCTCATACGGAACCTCGTTAGTCTTAAGCGGTAAGGAGAAGCAAAGCTCTCAAGCGGGAATCTATGTCAGCCAACCGGACGTTAAGCAAGCCGGTAAAGCCCGTACACTGATTGCCACTTGTAATCTAGGCAATTTCGCGCACTTACGCCACTGCCGGACTGCGCGAAATGTTGAACCTTCTTAGCGGCGCGATACCCAAGCTGCGACCTGGGCGCGTTCGTCAGCGGTGAGCGTTCCCGTTCCCACGGGCGGCATCGGGGTCGGCATCCCTTCGACCACACGCTGACCGAGCACGTTGCGATAGCGAGCCCAGATGCTGTGCGTGGACAAGTCCAGGTGCGCGCTGCCGCTCGGCAGGTGACAGCTCTGGCACAGGCGCTCAAACACCGGCTGCATGTTCTTTCGCCACAGCACGAAGTCTTGTCCGCCGCCGCTCTGTTCTCCAACGCGCAGCACCTGCGAATCACCGAGCAGCCAGGCGTCTCCACTGGGCGAGCCCAACAGCCGCAGCGACTCTTGCGCAGACATCGTCACGCCCGATGGAATCGGCGCCAGCAAGAGCTGTCCATCGCGAACCAGCCCGACCGTCTGGGCAAACAGCACCCACAGACCCGATGACGACAGAGACAGACCGCGCACCGCCTCTTCGCCATCCACCCGATGCACCAGCCGAAACACACCGTCTTGCAGCTGAAACAGCGCCTCGCGGGTTGCGGCCCACAGCTGATTCTGTCCATCAAATGCAACGTGTGTCACACCCGGCAGGTCCAGCTTCGTCAGCGACTCTGTCTTGCTGTCGAACAAGACAACCTGGTCTTCCCACAGGCCCGCCGCTTGGCCGCTTCCCCCCACAAGCCCGCGCACCGATAGCTCGTATTCGCGCAGCGTCACACCGTCTGAAATCGCCAGCCGTCCGTCCAGCGCAAAGCCCACCTGCGCGCCTCCGAGCGACGCCACTTCCAGCACCTTCTTGCCTGCCAACTTGTAGCGCGCCGAGACATCTTCCAGCGAGAGAGTCTGCGCCGCCACAATCCGCAGTCGATACACCTTGCCTTCTTCATCGACGCCAAGCAGCCAGCGACCGGGAAAGCCCAGCGCTGGAACCACAGCCGATGAACGCCACGCACGCACCGAGCTGTCTTTGCCCTGCGACGAACCGCTCGACCACAGCGCGACGCCCGTATCCCCAAACAGCGCGATGTCATCGTCGTGTTCCGCGACCGCTACAACCTTCGCGCTCCCCAGTGGCGTCTCGTTCCATTCAATCGGAAGCATCGCCAGCTCGCCGGTCGGAAGCAGCGCGTCCGCTGGCCCAGGCTCACAGCGCGCGCCGGACAGACACAGCAGCAGACCCACACCACGCAGCCACAGCGGCCATCGCGTTCGAGTTCGGGAAACAAGGCTCATGGGACACGTCTCCGCCAAGGCAAACGATGGAGAAAAATTGTTCTCAACTCGGCGACAATACCTACTATTTTCCGGTTGGTTAGCGACTTTCCGCAGCTTCTCAAGGAGGCTTCCTGATGCGCAGCGCCCCGCGTACGCGACGTACACGACTTGGCAGTTTGGGCACTTTGGCACTCGGCATGACGCTTGGTGGTGTTTCATGTGAACCCGCGCAGGTTTCACAAGAGCCAGCCAGCCTGGCTCCCGTCGAGACAAGCGAGCTACCCCCTTCGTTTGAACCGAGCAGCCCCAGCAGCTACGTGAGCAAGGTCAAAAACCTTCTCACCGGACTTCCCCCGACGGATGCCGAGCTGCAAGCGGTCGTGCAAAACGAAAGCGCACTCGGGGACTTGGTCAGCGAGTGGATGAAGACGCCGCAGTTTCAGACGAGAATGCTGCGCTTTTTCACGAGTGCCTTTCAGCAAGGCCAGCTCAATCGCGCCAGCCTGATTGACATGGTTCCCGACGCGCCGATCAGCGATCGGATGCTCGGGAACATCCAAGCCAGCTTCCCGCTGACGATGTGGCAGCTGGCAGTGGTGGAAGGCAAGCCGCTCACCGAAGCGCTGACCACCGAGCGGTTCATGATGACGCCGCCGCTCGCGACGCTGTATTCGTTTCTGGACAATCGCCACACGAGCGATCTGAACCGAGGCACCGACTACCTCACGACAGCGAACCCCAACTTCAAGTTCACGCTGTCGAACAAGAGCGGACCGATCCCGATCGAAAAGACGCTCAATCCGACCGATCCGCTGTTCATGAACTGGTATCTGCCCAGTCCGATTGCTGCCCCGTGCGTCGATCCGCTGATCTACACGCGCGATACGCCTCGGCTGTATCAGTTCCTGTTTGGCACCGTCACCGCGAGCGGAACGGTCTGTGCGCAGTCGTTTACCACGCCCGCGCAGTTTGCCGATGCCGAGTACGACAGCTGGCGCATGGTGCAAGTTCGCGCGCCGAAAGCCGCTGAAGCAACGACGCCGTTTTATGACCTGACGACGATGCGAACCGGCAATGAGCTGGTGCTGCGCGTGCCGCGCGTCGGCTTCTTCACCACGCCCGCGTTCTTTGCCAACTGGGCGACCAACACAAGCAACCAAGCGCGCGTCACCATCAATCAGACGCTGATCGTCGCGCTCGGTCGCAGCTTCGATGACGCGAACAACACCCAGCCGCTCACGCTGCCAGCGATGGACAAGGCGCACTCATCGGACCCAGCGTGCTACGGCTGTCACAAGACGCTCGATCCGATGCGGCAGGTGCTGCGTCAGGCCTACACGCTGACGTATCACGAGCAAAAAGATCCGGCGCAGACCTCCATGCCAGGCGTGTTTGCGTTCGATGGCATCACCAAGAACATCTCGTCGCCCAGAGAGCTGGGTCAAGCGATGGCGAGTCATCCGCGCTTTGCCGTGGCGTGGACCCAGAAGCTGTGCTTTTTCGCAAACTCTGCGCCGTGTAACGAAAACGATCCCGAGTTCCAGCGCATTGCGATGTCGTTTGCAGCGGGCGGGCACAACTTCAAGCAGCTGCTGCGCGAGCTGCTGACCTCTCCGCTCACGACCGGAACGCGCAACACCCAGACCTTTGCCGAGCAAGGAGTGACGATCTCAGTCACGCGCCGCGATCAGCTCTGCGCAGCGATGGCGACGCGACTTGGGGTGCCCAACCTGTGCGCCCTGGGACGCGCGCCCAGCCTCACGCAGCTCATCCCCAGCGATGGCTACTCACGCGGCGGAACCGCCCCCATCCTGGCCACAGACCCGAGCCTGTTTTACCGCGCCGCCACCGAGCAGCTCTGCCGCAGCTTCGCCGACTACGTGGTCGACAGCACCGTCACCGGCAAGCCGAGTCGCTACCAGAGCAAGATGCCCGATGCCGCGCTGAGCGATCTGGTGCAGACGGTGATGGGCATCGCTCCAAGCGACGCACGCTATCCGGCGCTGCGTCAGGTCATCGGTGATCACCACGCCAAAGCGGTCAAGACCGCCGGCATCAGTGCCACCGACGCGCTCAAGTCAACCTTCGTGCTGGCGTGTATGTCGCCCACCAGCATCTCGATCGGTCTGTAAGGAGTGAAGCCATGGACGTGACTCGACGTGAAGCCATCGTAAGCGCGCTGTTTGGCGCAGGCTCGATCGGTCTGCGCGCACTGGCGACGGGACTGCCGATGTCGGTGCTGCTCAATCCACGGACCTCGCTGGCAGACGCCTGCGCGATGAAGGAACACGCGCAGTACCTGATCTGGGCGACCTCCGGCTCGGGCGATCCCGCCAATGCCAACGTGCCAGGAACCTACGACGATCCGGGCATCGCGCACTCGCTGCTGCCAGAGATGGCACCGACGCCCATGACGCTGTCGGGCAAGACCTATACCGCCGCCAAGCCGTGGGCGTCTTTGCCGCAAGCGATGCTCGATCGGACCTGCTTTTTTCACCACACCACGCTGACCAACAGCCACGCCAACGAAGGCAAGGTGCTCAAGCTGATGGGCGCGGTGAAGCGGCAAGAGATGCTGATCTCGCTGCTCGCGAAGAACCTGGCGCCGTGTCTGTCTACGGTTCAGGTCGAGCCTGCCTCGATTAGCGGTGAGGTCATCACCTTCGGCGGTCGCATCCTGCCTGCGCTCACGCCGGTCGGTCTGCGTGACGTGTTTGTCAGCGCCAAGAGCCCGCTCTCCAGCTTGCAGGCGATGCGCGATGCGGACCTCGACCGCGTCCACGAGATCCTCAAGCAGAGCGGCAACAGCGTCCAGCGCAGCTTCCTCGACCGGATGGCAACGTCCAAAAACGAGCTGCGCAACATCTCGGACAGCTTGATCAGCAACCTGTCGACGATTCGTGCCAACGACCTGGACGGCCAGCTGACAGCGGCGGTGTCGCTCATCCAGATGAACGTGAGCCCCGCTTCCGTCATCTTCATTCCATTTGGCGGCGACAACCACTCGGACCCGAACCTTGCGCGCGAGTCGGCCCAGCACGTCAGCGGCTGCGCAGCGATTGCGACCTTGATGCAGCGGCTCCAGACGGCGAAGCTGCAAGACAAGGTGACGTTTGTGCTGATGAACGTGTTCGGACGCTCGCTGAATCGTCCGACGCGCATGGGTCGGGATCACCTGGGCAACCACCACTGCACCGTCATCAGCGGCAAGCGCATCAAAGGCTCGGTGGTGGGCGGCGTCGTCAAGAGCGGCAGCGACTATGCAGCCACGCCCATCGACTCGAAGACGGGCTTGTCTGCCATGGGCATGGGCGCCGACATTCCGTTTGGCGACACGCTGGGAGCGGTCGGCAAGACCATCGCCGCTGCTGTCGGCCTCTCCAATGAGGTCATCAGCGACCAGATCACCACAGGCAAAGTCGTCACCGCCGCTCTCGTCTAGTCCGACCGCCCGCCCGTTCACACGACCCAGCGTCCTGTGGACAGGCACCCCGCTTTACATCTTGGTGGTCGCGCTTCACCACCTGGTGGTCGCGCTTCACCACCTGGTGATCGCGCTTTACGTCCTGGTGATCGCGCTTCACCACCTGGTGGTCGCGCTTCACCACCTGGTGGTCGCGCTTCACGTCAACGCGAGCACTGCTTCACGTCCTGGTGGTCGCACTTCACCTCAACGCGAGCACTGCTTCACGTCTTGGTGGTCGCACTTCACGACTTCGTGGTCGCACGCCACGTCCTCGTGGTCGCACTTCACGACTTCGTGGTCGCACTTCACGACTTCATAGCCGCGCGCTGAGCCCACAGCGTCACGCGCTGCGCGCTGTGGGGCCGACTGCGCCAACCAAAAGCCCCGCCCTGCGTCGCAGGACGGGCTACCCGAGCACGCGCATCAGACGCTGGCGGTCTTGTGACACATCATCGCCACGGACTTCCCGCAGCGCAGAGGTGACCAGGCTCTTCACCATCGCCTTGCGATACGACAGCGACATATCGGCGTGATCCATCGGCTTGGCCAGCGGGTACGCCGCTTCTGCAGCCTGACGAATCTGCTCATCACCAAGCGGCTGCCCGCACAGCAGCGCCGACGCTTCCGGCACCAGCAGCGGTCGCGAAGACACCGCCCCGAGCGCCACCTGCGCGTGCTGCACAATCCCGGCGTCGTCCCGCTGCACCGCCACCGCGACCCCGAGCAGCGGAAAGTCAAACGACCCCCGCCGCCGCAGCTTCCAGTAGGCACTGCGCTGGCCCGCCCGCTGAGGAATCCGAATCAGGGTCAGCACCTCATCAGGACGCTTGCTCAGGTAGTGGATGCCGTCGTTTTGGTACAGATCGGCCAGCGGTAGCTCACGCGTGCCACTGGCAGAGCAGAGCTGTACCTGCGCCCCCAAGGCCATCAAGGCCGGTGCCGCATCGGTCGAAGACACCGCCAGGCAGCGCGGGCTAGAGGTCGCCACCCAGCAGATGTCGCCGTCTTTCTTTTTGCAAAAGCCGATCGCTTGTCGCCACGGCTGGCTCTGGTTGTAGTACTCGCAGCGCGTGTCGAGGCACAGGTTGCCGCCGATGGTGGCCGTGCCCCGGATGTGGACCGTCGCAATCTGCGACACCGCTTGGACCAGGCCGCGCAGCTCAGCAGCCAGCGCCTCGTGCGTTTCGATGGTCCGCAGGCGCACGCTGCCGCCGATGCGCACCTCGTCCGCTGCCACCGTAAGCTGCCCAAGCTCTGCCACATTGCGCAGGCTGATAAGCCGCCGAGGCGTCTGCTGACGACGCTTCATGTTGGGCAATAGGTCCGTCCCACCCGCCAAGATCGACGAGTGTTCGGGATCAGCCTGGAGCAGCGCCAGCGCCTCGGACAGAGACTGTGGCGAAAGAAGTTGAAACTCGGGAAGCCTCAGCATGCGTGTCCCCTAGACGTTCTTGGCCCGCTTGTCTTTTGGACGAGCCACTTCGTTTGTCGCGCGCCCATCACCGCCTTGCCACGGCGTCGGCACTTGCAGCGGCTCTGGATACGAAACCGCCGGGAAGTCTTTGGGCCCAATCCGGCCCGGCTTGCCCGCCGCCTTCTGCCCAAGCGCCTTTAGGATCTTTTCGGGTGTGATCGGCACTTCATCAATGCGCACCCCGACCGCGTCAAAGATCGCGTTGGCAATCGCCGGCATAATCGGCAGCAGCGGTCCTTGTCCGACTTCCTTGCCGCCAAACGGACCGTTTGGATCGGGGTCTTCCAGCAGCTCGATGTCGACTTCGGGCATCTCCAGCGAGGTCAGGCTCTTGTATTCCAAGATCGACGGTGTGCGATGCACGAGCGCGCCCGACAGCTTCGGTGGCAAGCGCCGGAACGCCTGCTCTTCCATCAGCGCTTCGCCCAGTCCCATGTAGACGCTGCCTTCGACCTGACCGCGTGCGAGCGTCGGGTTTAAGGCCCGTCCGATGTCGTGTGCGATCCAGATCTTGTCCACGCCCAGCCAGCCGGTCTGGGGATCGACGCTGACTTCGACCACTGCCGCCGTATACGAGTACGCGGGAGACGGTCCGACACCACCGCCCTTGAACAGCGCCGCTGGCTTTTCGGGCTTATACGATCCCGTCGTGCCAATCGTTCCGGTCGCGGCTTCAGCGATGACCACAGCTTCGCGAAACGACATGCCCTTTTCGGGGGCTGCTGCATCGAAGACCCGGCCATGGGCAAACACGAGCTGGTCCGAAGCAATGCCCAGCTTGTCCGCGACCGCCGTGGCGACAAGCTCACGCGCGCGCTCTGCGGCTGCAATCGCCGCATTGCCCATCATCATCGTCACGCGGCTGGAATACGAGCCCAGGTCCACCGGAGACAAGTCGCTATCGCCCGTGACGACCTTGACGTCGGCGACATCCACGCCCAGCACTTCGGCCACGCAGGCGCACAGCACGTCGTCACAGCCCTGCCCCACTTCCGCTACGCCACAGAACGCCGTCACCAGCCCCGAGCGATCGAGCTTGAGCTGCACACCCGAGTGCGGCATGTCGTTGTAGTAGATCGGCATGCCCGCGCCCGACAGATACGACGAGCACGCGATGCCAACGCCCTTGCCATACGGCAGCTTGCGATGTTTGTCCGAAAAGCCAGAGCGCCGCACCACCGATCGAATGCAGTCCGCGAGCCCAATCGACTGCACACGCAGAAAGTTCGCGGTGAGCGAGCCGGGCTTTTCGACGATCCGCAGCCGCAGCTCTGCCGGGTCAATCGCCAGCTTTTCGGCAATCTTGTCGAGCTGGACCTCTTGACCAAAGCGAGGCTGCACGGTGCCGTGACCGCGCTTAGGACCACAGGGCGGCTTGTTGGTAAAGACGCGACAGCCCTCGAAGCGATAGTTTGGCAGGTGATACGTCACCGTCGCCAGTGCGCCCGTGTAGAACGTACTTGCGACGCCATAGGAGCCATAGGCCCCGCCATCGAGCAGCGTCTGCAGATGCAGCGCCGTCAGCGTGCCATCTTGTTTGACGCCACAGCGCAGCTTCATCAGCACCGGGTGACGACCGCGATGGCAGTAGAACACTTCTTCTCGCGACAGGCAGACCTTGACGGGTCGCCCGAGCATCATCGCGGCTTTGCAGACGACAATCTCGTGGTTAAACGGATCGGTCTTGCCGCCAAAGCCTCCGCCCTGCGGCGTCGAGATCACCCGCACCCGCGATGGCGGCAGCCCCAGCACCTTGGCAATCGAGCGATGGACATAGTGCGGCGTCTGCGTGCTGGACCAGATGGTCAGCTTGCCGTCGGGATCGAGCGCGGCCACCGCAGCATGCGTCTCCAGCGGCAGGTGGGTATTGCCCGCGTAGTGAAACGTGTCTTCAAAGACGTGGTCCGCTTCCGCAAAGCCTTGATCGACGCTGCCAAACGACAGCGCAACCGCCTTGTGGACGTTGCCGCTGTCTCCGTAGTCATGAATCCGAGGCTCGGGATGGGCCAGCGCTTCTTCGGGCGCCGAGATCGTCTGAAGCGGCTCGTACTGCACATCAATCAGCGCCAGGGCCTCTTCGGCGATAAGCTCCGTTTGAGCCACCACCGCTGCGACTGGATCGCCGACGAAGCGCACCTTGTCTAGGCACAGCGCGTGCTCGTCTTGGCTGACCGGCAAGATGCCAAACGTCGTCGGCATGTCCGCGCCGGTTAGGACCAAGTGAACGCCCGGCAGCGCCTTTGCGCGGCTCGCATCGATCGACACAATCTTGGCGTGCGGCAGCGGCGAGCGCAGCATCCGACAGTGCAGCATCCGAGGCAAGTGAAGGTCATCGGCATAGCGCGTCTCGCCCGTGACCTTGGCGCGAGCATCGACTCGCCGACGCGCTTTGCCAATGATGTGAAGCGGCCTGTCCTTCATCGCTTTTCCTCACGCAGAACGTGGGCGGCGGCATCGACCGCATCGAGGATCTGGAGGTAGCCGGTGCAGCGACAGAGGTTGCCGCTCAGCGCCTCGCGCACTTCCGTGCGACTGGGACAGGGATTGCGATCGAGCAGCGCCTTGGCCGTGACGAGCACACCGGGCGTGCAGTAGCCACACTGGGCTGCGCCGTGGTCAGCAAAGGCGGCTTGCAGCGGATGCAGCGACGCACCGCGCGTCAGACCTTCGACGGTGGTGATCTGCTGGCCGTCACACTCCATCGCCAGCACCAGACAGGACAGCACAGGCTCTCCATCGAGCAGCACTGCACAGGCTCCGCACTCGCCCAGCTCGCAGCCGTGCTTGGTGCCGGTAAGCTGTAGGTTTTCACGCAGGACCTCAAGCAGCGTCAGGTTGGGCTGGCAGAGCGTGTCGTGCCGCTCGCCGTTGACGATGAGGGAAATGGGCTGTTTCACAAACGCTCTCCTTGCTCGGTCGCAGGTGGAAGGAAAGATGCTCGACGTGGCGTTACAACGGGACGTACAGGCCCAGGTGGGCAAAGCCAGCACCGCAGAAGGCCGAGCAGCCCGCAACGCCGACTTCCTCATTGGCCACGAGCGGAATGCCAAACTGATTGCCGACTGCATCTTGGGCAAACCACAGTCCGCCCGAAAGCTCGATGACGCTGCGGGACAGGTGCGCCCCGATGGGACCCAGCCGCGAAAACACGGTCATGCGCCACTTGATCTGAAGCTCGGTCGTGACGGTGGAATAAGAGCCCAGCTTCGGGTCCGAGGTGTACGCCAAAAACGGGGACACCTGGCCACTGGCATCGGTGGTCTGCCCAAACTCGACACCACGCTCCGAATAGCACGGCGCACCGGGAAACACGCGCGGCTGCTCGCCACAGCTTGAGCGATAAAACGACGCTTCCCACTGCCGGAAGTAGCCAAGCAGCCCGCGCAGCTCAAACGGGCCAATCGGTAGGTGCAGCGCGACTTCGGGACTCACGCTCGATACGCCCCAGGAATCGGCAAACACGCGCAGCGCCGGTCGCAGCACCACAAACGGCACCAGTGAGCCCGGCAGACCAAACAGCTTGTGCGCCGACAGCGAAAACGCGTTGCGAATGCGCAGAGACGGCAGGTTTTCAAACTCGCGACGCTCACCGGACACAAAGACCGGGCGATACGGATTGTTTTGGTAGCCCGACAGGACAAACAGCTCGTAGGTCAGCGCAGCCACCAGCGAACGACTGAGCACCTGCGTCCAGCCCGCGATGGCGTGGCCTTCGTGCAAGATGCCCATGTTGAGATAGCCGGTCGGTCCCAGCCGCTTGCCCACCGAGGAGTGCGTGTAGTCACCACCGAAGCGCAGGATCGTGTTTTCCTGAAACAGGCTGATCTTGGTGCGCAGCGAACCGGTGTGCGAAAAGTAGTCGCTTTCCGAGGAATAGCCGTAGCCCGCAGACAGGGTGGACTTGCCGACGAGCGGAATCTCGGTGCCGAAGCCGACTTCGTGACGCAGCTCGGTAAAGGGCTCGTCCGATGTCGCACCCGCAGCCACCGACGCCGACGTGATCGCATCGAGTCCATAGGAGCCCGTGACCGCAAAGCCACTCGCGGTCTGCTGCCGGATGTCTACGGTGGGATTTATCACCCGCGTGTTGCGATCGCGCCAGTAGTTGCCACGAAAGACCGCTTCGCCGCTGACGTTCTGCGGCAAGTGCTCAGCCCGCGCGGGAATCACGGCACACAGCAGCACGCCCCACAGCGCAACCGCACGAGCAAGGAGGAGGCTCAGTTGCAACCGCATCCTCCACCGCCTGCGTCATCGCCAAAGCCACCTTGGGTACCGTGACGCGCGTATTCCCAGTGGGCGCGGAACTTGACCTCTGACTTGTCGCCAAAGCCGGGAGTCATGCAGCGCTCAGCCAGCTGCTCGCGCTGATAGGGACGAACCACAACGCAGCCGCCAAGCGCGCCCATCATGAGCAGTCCGCACCACACGAAAAGCGTCCGGCTCCCCGCGATTCCCAAGCGTCGAAGCTTCGGTCTGAATGTGGCCATGTCGGGGCGCGTTGTATCACGCTTTCCCACCCAGACCCAAGGGTCCGCAGCGCTGCACGTACGAGCCGCCCCCACAGCCCACGAGCGCATCCCGCAGGCCGCCGCGACAGAGCCCATGCGCCCAGTCCCTACAGCGACCACCCCGTACCGTGACCTGCGTGAAACGACCCACACACCGCCGCGCAGAAGGCCAGAGTGCTCGGCGGAGAATCTGTAGATTTCTAAAAACGCGGCGTGTTACGATGAAGGCTGTTTTTAGCAAGCTATGAAACCCCTAAAGCATCTCATGATGAGCAGGGCGTACTACCTCCTCGATTCGTCGGTTCGACGCTTGGAGCCAGGTCGCTTGCACGCATGGGAAGGGGGCCACCGATGAAGCTTCGGTTCTGGGGCGTACGAGGATCGTTCCCTGTGCCCGGGACGACAACGCAGCGCTACGGTGGCAACACAAGCTGTGTCGAGGTTCGCTGCGCGTCTGCGTCCGACCCGAGCGCGCCACGCATCATCTTGGATGCGGGCACGGGTCTTCGGCGGCTCGGCAAAGAGCTGATGACGGGACCGTTTGGCGAAGGCAAAGGCGATGCGCACTTGCTCGTCAGCCACACGCACTGGGATCACATCCAAGGGCTGCCGTTCTTTTCGCCGCTGTACCGTCCCGGCAACAAGTTTCACGTCTACGCGCGACAGCGCGACGACATGCACCTGCGGATGGTGTTCGCGCTTCAGTCGGACAATCCGTACTTCCCGGTGCCGTTTGATGCCGCCGCCGCCAACGTCCAGTTTAACGAGCTGACCGACGATGCCAGCTTCGAGATTGGGCCGGTCAAGGTGCGCTGCACGCGGCTCAATCACCCGTGGATTGCGATCGCGTTCCGTCTCGACTATGAGGGCGCTTCGCTCGCGTATGTGACGGACACCGCACCGTTTCGCGACATCCTCATCGAGCACGAGTTCATCAAGCAGCCGCCCAAGGCCGGTGAGCCGCTCGCGCCCGAAGACGCCGCCAAGCTCGCGAAGATGCGCGAAGGCGTGGTCCGTCTGTGCGAAGGCGCGCAGCTCGTCATCTACGACACCCAGTTCACGCCCAGCGAATACGCGCAGCGACCGCACTGGGGACATAGCTGCGCCGAAGATGCGATCGAGATCGCGCGTGAAGCCGGTGCTGAGTCGCTGATGCTGTATCACCACGCGCCCGAGCGGACCGATGCGCAGATCGACGAGCTTTTGGCTTATCACAGAGGCCAGATGCAGCAAGAAGGCTCGCGCCTGGATCTTCACGCCGCCTTCGAGGGCATGGAAGTCGACCTGTCTCGCCATGGCATGCAGGTGGGCTCCGCGAGCAGTCGCTCGATGGGTCAAGGACACCGCAGCAGCCCCGATACCAGCGAGGGAGAGTCGTGGAAGTAACCTTTCACGGAGTACGCGGGTCGATCCCCGCCCCTGGTCCTGAGACGGTCCGGTACGGCGGCAACACCTGCTGTGTCAGCGTAAAAGCTGCGTCGGGCAAGCTGCTGATCCTCGACATGGGCACGGGGATCATCGGGCTCGGCAAGCAGCTGCTGCGCACCGAGTTTGGCAAAGGCAAAGGCCACGGCGGCATCCTGCTTTCGCACGCACACTGGGATCACATCCAAGGCTTCCCGTTCTTCGCGCCGGTGTTCATTCCTGGCAATCGCTTCACCGTCTTTGGTCCCGCCAAGAGCGCGTCGATGCTCGAGGGAATCCTCGAAGGTCAGGTAAACCCGCACTTTTCGCCGCTTCAGACGATGAAGAACCTGGGCGCGATGTTCGAGCTACAGCCGGTGCCGACGGACAACGATCCGCCACCGATTCTGTGGGAAGGCATCGCGATCTCGGGTCGTCCCAATCCGCACGGTCCATCGACGTGTATGGCGTACCGCATCGAAGAGCAGGGTCGCTCGGTGGTCTATGCCCCCGACGCTGGGTATCCAGACTCAGGCCCGAGTGAAGAAGTGCTGCGACTGTACCAAGGCGCGGATCTGCTGATTCACGACGCGACGTATACGCCCGAAGATCGCTCGGTTCGTCGCTCACGCGGGTATTCGTCGTTCGCGGATGCGGCCTATGCAGCGGTGCGCGCGCAGGTTCGTCGCCTGGCGCTGTTTCACTTCGATCAGGACTACAGCGACGATGTCGTCGATCAGATCTACGCGCGCTGTCGAGAGCTGCTCGACTCGCTCGGTGGTCGTCACATCGAGCTGATTGCGTCCCGCGAAGGCAGCTCGCTGTCGCTGTAGTCGTTACTTGCGGACCGGCTCGGCTGGCTGCGGGCTCGCTCGCTCACCCTCTTTGCCGGATTCGCGACCCTGGAGCAGCGACATCAGCTGGCTCACCCGTCGCAGCAGATCGTCCAGCTCGTAGCCCGGCAGTCGATAGGCCAGGTGCAGCTCGGGCGTCAGACGCTTCTTCGACTGCGGCACCGCCACCGACACAAGCGGCGACACAAATCGATCCAAGTGCAGCAGCTTCACCAAGGACCGACTTCCCAGCTCCGCAGCGTGCGCCCGAACCTGCGACAGCGCCTCGGCAGCCATCTGCACAAACGGATACGACACCACCACGCCCACATCGATCCCGTCCCCAACCGCCACAGCCAGCGCGATCGACTGCGCTTCATCAAAGACCCGCAGCACGCCCGCTTCGTGCGCCCGCCGTCGCAAATCCGAGCCAAGCAACACCGCCGCCAGGATCGGCGGACGACCTTGCTTTCCCGTCGGAGCCATCGCCAGCGCGTTCATCAGCGAGCTCTGTTTGCGCAGGCCCGGATCGACGCCCCGAAAGATGTCGATCGTCTGACGCACTTGCAGTCGACTGCCCAGCACCCAGGTTCGATCGCTCAGCTGCACCAGCGCTCGATCACCCGCTTCGACGAGCGGCATGCCGTGATAGGTCACTTCTCGACTGCCTTCCCGACGAGCCAGATCCTGCCACAGCTTGTCTTTGGGCAGCCGTCCTGACACCAGCAGCGTCGACTCAACCGCGCCAGAGCCCAGCCCTGTCGCGCCGACACACAGCGCATCGACATCCTGAAGCGGGTTGCCAGCCAGCGAAGACAGCGACGACAGAAGCCGCGCCGGAATCAGCGAAAGCAGCGCCTGCATCGGCGGCCACGCGCGCAGCGCTGCCACATCGACATCGATCACCGCTTCCTGCCCCTGCGGCAGCAGCGCCAGCAAGTCATCGTCGGACAGGTTGTGATGGTCCAGGTCCGCCCGAATCGAGCGAGGCCCGCAGCCCACCGCGCACAGCGCCAGCAGACCCAGCAGCGAAGCGAACCAAAAGCGTTGCATGACGCCGAGTTTAGCTTGTCGTCCTCGCGCGGCTTCGGGCATCTACATACCGATTCAACCAAAGAGAGCACCGTGACGACCGTGAACACGCGCACCGGCCAGCATGCCGGTCTGTTTTTCCGCCTGATCGAGCCGCAGAGCACGACAGGTCTTCGGACGGAGGACCAAACGCCGCTCGTGCTGCTGCCTGGCCTGCTGTCGGACGGAAGGCAGCTGCTGCGACTGGCGAAGCGGCATCCGCGCAGGCTGTGCATCGTCGATCCGCTCGGCTCCGGTCACAGTGAAGTCCCGACGTCGGAATCGGACTATCAGCTCGATGCGCAGAGCGATCGACTGGATACACTGCTGTCGGCGCTCGGGTTCCCGACGGTCGATCTCGCGGGCTTTTCGATGGGCGGAATGTGGGCGCAGCACGCGCTGACGAAGCATCCGCAGCGGTTTCGTCGGGTCGGCCTGGTATCGACCACAGCGGCGACCGATCCGCGCTTGCGCAGCATCGTGCTGGGACTTCGCGCGCAGCACCAAGCGGGCGTCAGCAGGCTCGATCTGTTTCGCACCTTACAAGTGATGTTCTTTTCCGCCGATTTCTTGGAGCATCCGAGCATCATCCCGATGCTTGAAGCGCTGTGGGGAGATCAGCAGCACGCACCGGCAGCCACGACGGGACAGCTGTCTGCGCTGCTTACGCACGATCGGAGAGATCAGCTGGCGCTGTCGCGCTGCGTGACGACGGTGATTGCCGGCAGTGAAGACTTCCTGATGCCGCCGAAGTCGCAGCAGCGACTGGCGACGCTCTGCAAGCTGGACGCGCCGGTGCTGATTCAAGGAGCAGGACACGCGCTGTGGGTCGAACGTCCCGATGAGCTGGCGAGTGCGCTCTTCCAGGCTCTGCCGCCCGATAGATAGTCTTGTCCGTCGGATAGCAGCGAAATCTTCGGCGGTAAGCTCAGCTCTTGTCGCCCTTCGAGATCGGTCAGGTTCAGCTCGAACGCGCGCAGCGCAACGCCGCTCGGCCACGGCAGCGTCGATCCGTACAGCGAATCTCCGAGGATCGGACAGCCATGCAAAAACAGCTCGACGCGCAGCTGATGCGGTCGCCCGGTCTTGGGACACAGCTGCCACAGAATTCGATGTCCTTCGACCGCAAGCGGCGTAGCCATCGTCACCGCTTCTTTTCCCGCGCGGTGGACGTAGGCTCGCTTTTTCCCGCGCAGCAGCAGCGACTGCCAGCGCTCGGTGACGCGAACCCGATGCTGATCCGGCAGCGGACCTGCGCTCCACGCCAGGTAGGTCTTGCGCACCTGCTGATGTTCAAAGCCCGCGCACAGCAGACGGTGCGCATCGGCATCCTTGGCAAACAGCAGCAGCCCCGACACCTCGGCATCCAGACGATGAACCGGCCACAGCCGCGTCCCAAGCTGCGCCTCCAGCACGCGACCGACACACAGCCGCGCATCCTCTTCGCCTTGACGACTCGGCACCGACAGCCAGCCACACGGCTTGTCGATCACGATAACCCTGCGACTTTCGTACACAAACGGACCGAGGTTGGGCTTCTCCATGCCCGTTACCATAGCGAGGAGGGATTCCCGAAAGGAGAAAAACGGTCTACGCTGCACGAGGAGGTTTGTCAGCTTGAGCAGTACGGCTCGCCCTCGGCCCCTTGCCGAGATCCTCAAGGAGTCGGAGCTTGTGCAGCCCGCCATGCTCGCCCGTGCTGTTCGCTACAGCGAGTCGAGCGGTCGGCCTTTGTGGCTGGTGCTGCTCCGCGAGGGCTTACTTTCCGAAGACAAGCTGTTTCGACTGCTCGAAGCCCAGCTGAAGCTGCCGGATCTGAGCGACGATCAGCTAGACGGTGTGGTGGTCGCGCCAGAGCTAAAGCAAGCGATCACCGCCGGACTGGCTGCACACTTGGGCATCCTGCCACTGGAGCGCTCGACGGATGGACGCAAGGCGGCGCTCGCGATGGTGGACCCGACGCAAGACCTATCGACGCTGATGCCCAAGCTGGCGTCGCACGGCGTCGTCGAAGTCCGTCGCTTCTTGATTCGCTTTGGCACGCTGCGCCTCGGCATGGACATGTTCTACAACCAGGCGTGGGAGCCAGGCGAGAGCGCACCACTCGTCGATCCGGTCGCCAAGCCAGAGCCGAGCGCGCCGTCCAAGCCGGAAGCCGCTCCGCCGTCCAAGCCGGAAGCCGCTCCGCCGTCCAAGCCGGAAGCTGCTCCGCCGTCCAAGCCGGAAGCCGCTCCGCTGTCCAAACCGGAAGCCGCTCCGCCGTCCAAGCCGGAAGCTGCTCCGCCGTCCAAGCCAGAGCCGCCCAAGCCTGCGCCATCGATGGTATCGGGTCCGGTTCGAATGCCGCCGCCGCTGCCACCACCGCTGCCGCCCGCAGCACCGCCGCCGCTGCCACCACCGCTGCCACCGCTGCCATCGAGCATCAGC
>WBZP01002608.1_pt1 | contig 20475 bp, 16 predicted proteins | sample 5204301 | NCBI WGS metagenome assembly WBZP01 (sample SAMN12412401, study PRJNA552823) | activated sludge metagenome | isolation source: activated sludge from nitrification reactor of wastewater treatment plant... | place: USA: Pennsylvania | collected 2017
AACTTCTGCAAGTTCACCAACGAAACCCGCAACGGGTTCGAGGATTCGTCGCAGAATGGCAGCCTCAAGTTTCTTGCCGCAGTCAACGGGACTTGCGCGGGCGGCGGCTACGAAGTCGCGCTGGCCTGTGACGAGATCCTGTTGATCGATGATCGCTCGTCGGCAGTCTCGCTTCCCGAAGTCCCGTTGCTCGCGGTTCTGCCGGGAACGGGCGGCCTGACCCGCGTGGTCGACAAGCGCATGGTCCGCAAGGATCTCGCTGACGTGTTCTGCACTTCGGAAGAAGGCGTGCGTGGCCGCCGCGCCAAGGACTGGGGGCTGGTTGACGATGTCGCCCCGCGCGGACGGTGGGATGAGGCCGTCAAGGCGCGGGCGGAAGCTCTAGCGAGCCAGACCCCGCGCCCGACTGCGGCGACCGGCGTCAAGCTCACCCCGGTAACGCGCACGATCGACGAGGTGGGTTACCACTATGAGACGGTGGACGTGACCTTCAATCGTGCACGCGGGTTTGCAACGATTGTGGTCAAGGCTCCGACCAGCGCGCCGCCCGCCGATGGCGCTGCGGCTGCGGCGCAAGGCACGGCCTTCTGGCCACTGCATATGGCACGCGAGCTCGACGACGCGATTCTGCTCCTTCGCACCAACGAGCCGGAACTCGGCCTCTGGGTTCTCAAGACCGAGGGCGAGGGCGCCAAGGTTCTTGCTTACGACGATATGCTGCTCGCCAATCGCGACCACTGGTTTGTTAACGAGTGCGTGGGCATGCTTCGCCGCACGCTCTCGCGTCTCGACGTTTCCTCGCGCTCGATGTACGCGGTGATCGAACCGGGCTCGGCCTTTGCCGGAACTCTGGCGGAACTCGCCTTCGCGGCTGATCGAGCCTATATGCTTGAACTGGTTTCGGACCCCGAGAGCGGGCCCGTCTTGCACCTTGGCAAGGCCAACTTCGGGCTCTACCCGATGTGCAACGGCCTCTTCCGGCTTCAGTCGCGGTTCCTGGGCACGCATGGCCGGATTGCAGAACTTGAAGACATTTCGGGCACAGCAATTCCATCAGGCGAAGCCCATGACCTTGGCCTGGTGACCTTCGCACCTGACGATATCGATTGGGAAGATGAAGTTCGCCTCGCCATCGACGAGCGAGCCGGCCTGTCGCCCGATGCCTGCACGGGCATGGAAGCTTCCTTGCGCTTTGCGGGCGCTGAGACCGTCTGGTCCAAGGTCTTTGGTCGCCTTTCGGCATGGCAGAACTGGATCTTCATACGCCCCAATGCTGTGGGCGATGGCGGTGCGCTAAAGCTCTTTGGCACCGGCAAACGAGCTGAGTTCGACAAGAAGCGCGTTTGACGAAATTCCCGTCGTCCAACCCTCTCCTGGACGGCGGGAAACCCTATCACTGACGGAACGCCCCGCAAGAGACGGTGGCCCGGGAGAAATTCAATGGCGATTGATTATCAAACCAAGATTCCGAACAATGTCGACCTCTCGAACGACCGCGCGCTGCAGCGCGCGCTCGAGCACTGGCAGCCAGCATTTCTCGACTGGTGGAAAGACCTCGGCCCGACGACCTATCAGGGTCACGAGGTCTACCTGCGTACGGCTACTTCGGTCGATGCCAAGGGTTGGGCCACATTTGGCCACGTCAAGATGCCTGACTATCGCTGGGGCATCTTCTTGGCCGATCAGCAACAAGACCGGACGATCGGCTTCGGCGATCACAAGGGCAAGCCAGCCTGGCAGCAAGTTCCGGGCGAATACCGTTCGGCGCTGCGCCGTTTGATCGTGACGCAGGGCGATACCGAGCCCGCGTCCGTCGAGCAACAGCGCTTGCTCGCGCTCACCGCGCCATCGCTCTATGACATGCGTAACCTGTTCCAGGTCAACGTCGAGGAAGGCCGCCACCTCTGGGCAATGGTCTATCTGCTGCACGCCTACTTCGGTCGCGACGGTCGCGAGGAGGCGGAAGAAATGCTCTACCGCCACTCCGGCGATGTCGATCATCCGCGTATTCTCGGCACTTTCAACGAGCCGATCGACGATTGGCTGTCGTTCTACATGTTCACCTACTTCACCGATCGTGACGGCAAGTACCAGCTCAAGTCGCTGGCCGAGAGCGGCTTCGATCCGCTGGCCCGCACCTGCAGCTTCATGCTGACCGAGGAAGCTCACCACATGTTCGTGGGCGAAACCGGCATCGCACGCGTCATCCGCCGCACGCTCGATGAAATGCAGAAGCTGGGCACCGACGACCCGGCGACCCTGCGAAAGGCCGGGGTGATCGACTTGCCGCTGCTGCAGCGCTACATCAATTTCTGGTATAGTTCCGCGCTGGACCTGTTCGGAGCCGAGATCAGTTCGAATGCCGCGACCTACTGGGCCAACGGCCTCAAGGGCCGCCCGGACGAGGGCACCTATGAGGACCACGATTGCCTCGACACCTTCGAGCAGGTCGACACGCCCGATGGGCTGGAGCAGGTAGCTACCCGCAACGCGATGAACCTGATTACCCGTAATGCCTACGTGCGCGACTGTGGTATCGGTCTCACCCGTTGGAACCGCACGATTGCCAAGGCTGGGTTCAACTACGAACTCACTCTGCCTTCAGAACGCTTCAACCGGAGCGTGGGCGTTTGGTCGGGGATGTCGTTCGACCCTGCCGGCAAACCCTGCTCGCCGGAAACCGTTGCGGCTGCCCTGCCAAGTGAAGCTGATCGCGGCTATGTCAAGTCGCTGATGGTTGGTGTCACCGAGCCCGGCAAGTGCGCCAACTGGACCAGCCCGCCGGATCGCGGGATCAACAACATGACGTTCGATTTCGACTACGTCCGCGCTTCCTGAGAAAATATGCCGGCGCGACCCGGCCCGAGAGCCGGGCGCGCCGGAGAGAGAGGACCGATGAGAACTGATCAGGCCCGTACCATTGCGGAACTGCCGGACTTCTTCAATGCGGCTGAAGATCTGCTTGCTCATAACCTTGCGGAGCAGCCCGACAAGGTTGCCATCATCGACATCCACGGAACGTGCACCTATCGCGAACTCGCAGACCGTGTCGCCCGTATGGCGAGCGTTTTCCAGACGCTCGGAGTTCGCCGCGATCAGCGTGTCCTGGTTTGTCTGACCGATACACGCGATTTTCCCACCGTCTTCCTGGGGGCTATTCGTGCAGGTGTTGTCCCTGTTGCGCTTAACACCCTCCTGACCGAAGACGACTATAGTTGGATCCTCCACAACAGCGGCGCGGTCGCAGTTTTCGTTTCCGAAGAACTGGCGGACAAATGGCGAGATGTCGCGGCATCGGAGCCCCATGTTCGCTTCGTCTCGAGCGAGGGCAATTCTTGGCTCAATCTCGAAACCCTACTGCGTGGTGCAGAGCCTGCAATTGAGCCGGCAAAGACGCACCGCGATGACGTAGCCTTCTGGCTCTACACCTCGGGTTCAACCGGTCGCCCCAAGGGCGCGATGCATATCCATGCCTCGATGCGTCTGACGGCAAACCTCTACGGTCTGGGCACGGCAGGCTACCGCAAAGACGATGTGGTCCTGTCGATCGCCAAGCAATTCTTTGCTTATGGTCTCGGGAATGCACTGACATTTCCTTATGCCGCAGGGGCCACCGTCGTGCTCTACAACGGACGCGCCACGCCAGAGCCAATCAGCAAGCTCGTTCGCGACCATAAGGTCTCGGTCCTCGGGGGTGTCCCCACCTTCCTGGCTGGTTGGCTGGCCCATCCTTCCTGCCCGTCTCACGAGGAAGCACCAGCTTTACGGATGGCGACATCTGCCGGTGAAGCGCTACCCGCGCACATAGCCCGTGCCTTTCGGGAACGGTTCAATGCAGACGTGCTCGACGGTCTGGGATCGACCGAGATGCTGCATATCTTCGTGTCGCAGCGCCCGGGTGAAGTCCGCTTCGGGTGCACGGGCCGGGTTGTCGATGGCTACAAGGTGCGGCTGATCAACGATCTCGGCGATGAGGCCTCTCCTGGTGAGATCGGCAATCTTCAGATTTGCGGTCCGACGACGGCGATCGGCTACTGGAGGAATCGCGAGAAGTCGATCGTCTCCTTCCAGGGCGAATGGACCGTTAGCGGCGACAAGTACGTCATGGACGAGGAAGGTTGGCTGACCTACGCCGGTCGTGCGGACGACATGCTGAAGGTTGGCGGGATCTACGTTTCGCCGATCGAAGTAGAAGAGGCCCTGGCAAGCCATCCGGACGTTCTGGAAGCGGCTGTCATTGGTGCTGAAGACGCTGACGCCTTGGTCAAGCCTCATGCGTACGTTGTTGTCCACAATGGCGTTGTTCCGGATGACGCCTTGGCTGATCGCCTCAAGGCCCATGTGAAGGACCATTTGGCGCCGTTCAAATATCCGCGCTGGATTACGTTTGTCGACGAGTTGCCCAAGACCGCAACCGGAAAGATCCAGCGTTTCCAGTTGAGGAACGATTGATGGGAAAAGACCTTGCATTTGACGTCGTCATTGTCGGCGGCGGCCACGGTGGCGCGCAAGCGGCGATCGCCTTGCGAGGAGCGGGCTACGAAGGATCCGTGGCGATTGTGGGCCGTGAAAACGAGATGCCTTATGAGCGGCCGCCGCTCTCCAAGGAATATCTCGCGCAGGAGCGTCCGTTTGATCGGCTCTACATCCGTCCGGCGCAGTATTGGCAGGACAAGCAGGTCGACTTGTTGCTCGGCAGGACGGTGACGGCGGTGGATCCGGCGACCCATACCGTGACCTGCGCGGATGGCGAAACAATCGTCTATGGCCAGTTGATCTGGGCGACTGGCGGCGATCCGCGAGCCCTTCCGGTGCCCGGCGGCGATCTGCCGGGCGTCCACGCCGTGCGCGACCGCGAGGATGTCGACGCGATCATGGCCGAGCTCGGCGAAGTCGAGAACGTGGTGATAATCGGTGGCGGCTACATCGGACTCGAAGCCGCAGCGGTACTGGCAAAGCTCGGCAAGCACGTAACCCTGCTCGAAGCCCTGCCGCGGGTGCTCGCACGCGTAGCGGGCGAAGACCTCTCGGCCTTCTACCAAGCTGATCACCGCGCCCATGGTGTCGATCTGCGCGTGGACCAGCAAGTCGACAGCCTGGAAGGTGAGGGGCGGGTCAGCGGCGTGCGTCTCGGTGACGGGACGGTCCTGCCGGCGCAGATGGTGATCGTCGGGATCGGGATCATTCCATGCATCGAGCCGCTGGTTTCGGCCGGCGCCGCATGCGGCAACGGCGTGACGGTCGATGGTCAGTGCCGCACCAGTCTGCCCAATATCTTCGCCATCGGCGACTGCGCCGCCCATGCCAACCGCTTTGCCGGCGGCGCGGTGATCCGGCTGGAATCGGTGCAGAACGCCAACGACATGGCGACAGTCGTGGCCAAGACCATCTGCGGCGAAGCTGCGGAATATGGCGCGACGCCGTGGTTCTGGTCGAACCAGTATGATCTCAAGCTGCAGACAGTCGGTCTCTCCACCGGCCATGCCCGGGCAGTGACCCGCGGCGATCCGGTGAACCGCAAGTTTTCGGTGGTCTATCTCGACGCTGCTAGCCGTGTGGTAGCGCTCGACTGCGTCAACAATGCCCGCGACTATTCGCACGGACGCCGGCTGGTTGAACTTGGCGTGGTGGTGGACCCGGTAAAAATCGCCGATGCCGAGCACCAGCTCAAGGAGTGGATCCCCACTCCTGCGCCTGCCGCCTGAACCTTACGGAGACCGAACAATGAGCGAGCGCCCGCAGACCCCCGGCGAATTCGTCGATCACCTCGCCGTGGTCACCGCCGCAATCGGTACGGAAGTGCCCAGCCCTGCGCTGGAAGAGCGGCTAAACCGCGATTTCGGCGCGGCCGGCGACTGGTTCGCCGAGGCGACGGCGCTGTGTCACCGAGGCATTGCGGAAGGCTGGCTGTGCGGGCGCGAAGCCGGCGGGATCAAGTTCGGCCGTCCGGTCAAGGAAGGCGAAGCGACCCACGGCATGTCGGTCGACGTTGTCGAAATGGATGATGTCGTTGGCCCGCACCACGCCCATCCCAACGGCGAGATCGATCTGGTCATGCCTGTAGACGCAGCTGCCGAGTTCGACGGGCGCGGCGCGGGGTGGAAGGTCTATGGCCCCGGTTCGGCGCACAAGCCGACGGTAACCGGCGGCAAAGCCATCGTACTCTATCTCCTCCCGGGCGGCGCGATCGAGTTCACCCGTGACTGAAGACCCCGTCAAGAACAGTGAGCGTGTCCGGCTGACCATCGCCGGGGGCGTGGCGACGATCGCGCTCGACCGCGAGGCGCGAATGAACGCCTTTGACGAAGCGATGCATGCCAGCCTACGCGCAGCGCTGGCAACCGCAGCGACTGACGCTTCGCTGCGTGCTGTCATCCTCACCGGGTCTGGCCGCGCCTTCAGTTCGGGCCAGGATCTGGGCGAGCGCGCCGCAACTTTCGCGCAAGGGCAGGTGCCTGACCTGCGCGCCTCGCTGGAGGGCAACTATAATCCACTGGTGCGCTGTCTTGCCCAGTTGCCGATCCCGGTGATCGCGGCGGTGAATGGCATCGCCTTTGGGGCAGGCGCGGCGCTGGCCATTGCCTGCGACATTGTGGTTGCGGCACGGTCGGCCCGATTCCAGTTCGGCTTCATCAATGTCGGCCTCGGGCCGGACAGCGGCGCGAGCTGGCACCTGCCACGCCTGGTCGGCCCGGCGCGGGCCATGGACCTCGCGCTCACCGCGCGGCCCGTTTCCGCCGAGGAAGCGCTCGCTATGGGGTTGGTCAGCCGCATGGTCGAAGATGCCGACCTCGCCGAGACTGCCGCTGCCATAGCGCGCGAGTTCGCTACCAAGTCTGCGCCGGCTGTGGCGGCGGTCAAGCGGCAGCTGCGCGCCAATCCCGCCGGAACTCTGGATGCTGCACTGGATGTCGAGCGCGACACGCAAAGTCTTCTCGGCGCCTCGGTCGAATACCGCAACGCGGTGCTTCACTTCTCGCGGCCCCGAACCTGAACTTTTATCCTGCCATTTCCGCCAAGGACGATACCATGACCGAAGTACTCCCGCTCCGCAGCTACGCCGCCGACCACTGGTCCGCTCCCGGGATCGGCGCCCAGCTTGTATCGGCCATCGACGGCAGCGTGGTCGCCGCCATGCCCGGCAATTCCGATCCGGCCGAAATGGTCGAGCATGCCCGCAAGGTCGGCGGGCCTGCGTTGCGCGCGATGACCTTGCAGCAGCGCGGGCGCATGCTGCGCGCGCTGGCTGACGCGCTAAGCGCGCGCAAGGACGAACTCTACGCACTTTCTTACCTTACCGGCGCAACCAGGGGCGACAGCGCCTTCGACATCGAAGGCGGAATCGGCACGTTGTTCGTCTATTCGTCGAAAGCCAAGGGCCTGCCCGATGCCCGCGTTATGCTCGATGGCGGGCGCGAGGCGATCAGCAAGGGCGATTTCCTCGGCCAGCACATCCTCGCTCCCCTGGCAGGCGTGGCGGTCCACATCAACGCCTACAACTTCCCGATCTGGGGTATGCTGGAGAAGCTGGCGCCGACGCTGCTGGCTGGCATGCCGGCGATCGTCAAGCCGGGCACCGATGGCGCCTACCTGACCGAAGCCGCCTTCCGTATCATGATTGAAAGCGGCGCCCTGCCGCCGGGCGCGCTGCAGTTGCTGCTGGGTGATACCACCAACCTGCTTGACCTGCTGGACGGCCAGGACAGCGTAGCCTTCACCGGTTCGGCTGCCACGGCCAACCGGCTTAAAGCCCTGCCGAACATCGTCAGCAATACCGTGCGCTTTGCGGCCGAGCAGGACAGCCTCAACGCCTCGATACTCGGGCCCGACGTGACTGTTGATGCGCCCGAATTCGACCTCTTCGTCAAGGAGGTTGTGCGCGAGATGACTCAGAAGGCAGGGCAGAAATGCACCGCGATCCGTCGCATCTTGGTTCCCGCTGCGCTCATCGATCCGGTGCAGGACGCGATCGTTGCGCGCCTGGCGAAGATGACCGTGGGCGATCCGCGGGAGGAGACCACCCGGGTCGGCGCGCTCGCCGGGGTGCGGCAGCGCGGCGACGTCCAGGCCAACCTCGCGACGCTTCGCCAGGAGGCTGAACTGGTCGTCGGCGGTGCCATTCCCGATCTTGGCGAGCAGCTCGTGGGCGGAGCGTTCTTCGAGCCGACACTGCTGCGCTGCGACAAGCCGGTCGAGGCCGAGGCGGTCCACGCGGTGGAGGCTTTCGGGCCGGTTTCCACCCTGATGCCCTATGCTGATGCCGGGCAGGCGATTGGACTTGCCAATGCCGGCAAGGGTTCGCTCGCGCTGTCGCTGTTCAGCAACGATGTCGCCGCTGTGGTCGGCCTGGTCGGCGGGGTTTCGACCTTCCACGGCCGGATCATGATCGTGAACCGCGACAATGCAGAATTTTCCAGCGGTCATGGCGCAGCCCTGCCGCATCTCCAGCACGGTGGTCCGGGTCGGGCCGGCGGAGGTGCCGAACTGGGCGGCACGATCGGCATGATGCCCTACCTCCAGCGCAGCGCGATCCAGGCGAGTGCGGCCGTCCTCGCGGCTATCGAGGCGCTCTGACCGATGGGCGAGGTGGCGCAGTGGAGGTTAGAGGGCGACGTTGCCGTCCTCACACTCGACAATCCTCCGGTCAATGCGATCTCGGCCGCAATCCGCGCCGCCCTGATCGACGGGGTGAAGCGTGCCGGGAGCGATCCGGCAGTGCGGGCGCTGGTCATCGCTTGCGCCGGCCGCACCTTCTTCGCCGGGGCGGACCTGCGCGAATTCGGAAAGCCCTCTGTCGAACCCTTTCTGACCGAGGTGATTGACACGATCGAGGCCTCGACCAAGCCGGTGATCGCGGCGATCCACGGCACCGCCTTGGGAGGCGGGCTCGAGATCGCCATGGCCTGCCATTACCGCGTAGCCCGACCCGATGCCAAGCTTGGCCTGCCCGAGGTCAAGCTTGGCTTGATGCCCGGAGCGCGCGGGACGCAGCACCTGCCACGCCTGATTGGCGTCGAACGCGCGCTGGAGATTATCGCTCTGGGCGATCCGGTTGGGGCGACAGCAGCCAAGGATATGGGGCTTGTTGATACGTTGGCGGACGGTGAGCTCGTCGATGCCGCCCGTGCTGTGGCGCGCCGCGTTGCCGGACAGCCGCCTCGTCGGACGCGCGATCTGGTGGCGGCAAAAGTCGACGATACCGTTTACAGCGCCTTCGCACAGAAGCACTCCCGGAAATTCCGCGGCCTCGACGCACCGCCGGCGATCATCGCCTCGGTCCGCGCGGCCACCGAGCTGCCATTCGAGGAAGGCGCGCGGCGCGAGCGCGAAATCTTCCTCAAGCTGCGCACGGGACCGCAGAACGAGGCCTTGCGCTACGTGTTCTTCGCGGAACGCGAGGCGACCAAAGTGCCGGGCCTCGAAGGCGTGGAGCCGCGCGCGGTAGGCCGTGCCGGGGTGATCGGCAGCGGCACGATGGGTAGCGGTATCACCATCGCCTTGTTGAGCGCGGGCATTCCGGTCACACTCTACGAACACGACGCGGCCGCCTTGGAACGAGGTACTGCCCATATCCGCCAGACCATCGCTGGCAATGTGGCTACCGGGCGCATGAGCCAGGCACAGGCTGACGCTGCGCTGGCGGGATTTTCGCAAGCGCGCGACATGGAAGCCCTGGCCGGGGCCGACCTGGTGATCGAGGCGGCTTACGAGACCATGGCGGTCAAGCGCGAGATTTTCTCGGCCCTCGACGCGGTCATGCGTCCCGGCGCGATTCTCGCCACCAACACATCCTACCTCGACATCGACGAGATCGCCGCCGTCACGGCACGCCCTGCAGACGTGATCGGGCTGCATTTTTTCTCGCCCGCCAATGTGATGAAACTGCTCGAGGTAGTGCGCGGCAAGGCCACGGCCCCGGACGTGATCGCGACCGCCTTCACGTTGGCGCGGCGGATCCGCAAAGTGCCGGTCCTTTCGGGCAATGCCTGGGGGTTCATCGGCAACCGGATGCTCGCCGTGCGCCGCACTCAGGCCGAGGCGATGGCCGTGGAAGGCGCTTCGCCTGCGCAAATTGATACCGTCATCGAGAAGTTTGGTCTGGCCATGGGCCCATTCCGGGTTGGGGATCTCGCTGGGCTGGACCTTGGCTGGAGCGCCGAAACATCGACCGGCTCGACGGTCCGCGAACGCCTGAACGAGGCTGGGCGCCGTGGGCAGAAAACCGGGGCAGGCTTCTACGACTACGACGAAAACCGCCGGCCGGTCCCGTCGCAGGCCGCGCTCGACATCATCGCCGGCTTCGCGCGCGACAACGGCATAAAACAACGCGCGTTCACCGACGCGGAAGTGCTCGACCGGCTGCTCTGGCCGATGGTCGATGAAGGCGCGAACATCCTGGCCGAAGGTATTGCGCTTCGAGAATCCGACATCGATGTGGTCTGGCTCAACGGCTATGGCTGGCCGGCTTGGACTGGCGGCCCGATGTTCCACGCTCGCCAGACGGGGTTTGGAGAGGTGGCGCGTCGTCTCGAGGCCATGGGGCTGCCCGTTTCCGACGCCCTTAGGGCGCTCGCCCGGGAGCAGGCGGGGTGAATCAGCAATGGATCGAGGTCGGTGGACGGCGCCTCGAAGCAGCGCGATGGGGACGGGGCGGCAGAGCCCCGATCCTGCTGCTGCATGAGGGGCTGGGATCGGTCGCACTGTGGAAGGACTTCCCCGAAGCGCTGGCTGAGGCAAGCGAGCGCGAAGTAATCGCCTGGTCGAGGCAAGGCCACGGCTGGAGCGCGCCCTATGAAGGTTTGCGCGGGATCGACTACATGCACCAGGAGGCCGAGCTGCTTCCGGCAATCCAGATGGCACTCGGCATTTCGAAGGCGCATTGGTTCGGTCACAGCGATGGCGGATCTATTGCACTGATCGCAGCATCTCGGTTTCCAAATCTCGCTCTGAGCCTGATTCTCGAGGCTCCCCATGTGTTCGTCGAGACCATCACCAAGGCCAAAATCAGCCTTGCTGCTTTGGACTTTCTGAAGTCCGACATGGGCGAGCGCATGAAGCGCTACCACGATGCACCGGAACATTTGTTCCCGGATTGGTGTCGAACATGGCTATCCGCGGAGTTCAGTGGCTGGAACATCGAGACTTCTGCAGCGGCTTGCCGTCAGCCAACTTTGCTCATCCAAGGCATGGGAGATCAATACGGCACGATGGAGCAATTGGACCGTATTCAGCGGTGTATGCCTCAGGCGATACGCCTCGAACTCGATGACTGTAGGCATTCACCGCATTTCGATTCACGGGATGCCGTTATTGCGGCGACGTGTACGTTTCTTGACGGAAAGGATTGACCGTGGCCGAGGCCTATATCTGCGATGCCATACGGACCCCGATTGGCCGTTATGGTGGCGCCTTGTCGTCGGTCAGGGCTGACGATCTTGCCAGCTTGCCGATTAAAGCCCTAATGGAGCGTAATCCGAATGTGGATTGGGGGGCGCTGGACGATGTCATCTTTGGCTGCGCCAACCAGGCTGGCGAAGACAATCGCAATGTAGCGCGCATGGCCGCGCTCCTGGCTGGTCTGCCCCAGGAAGTGGGCGGATCGACCGTTAACCGGCTGTGTGGGTCGGGGCTCGACGCGGTGGGAACTGCAGCACGATCCATTCGCGCAGGTGATGGCGATTTCTTGTTGGCGGGCGGCGTCGAAAGCATGAGCCGTGCACCCTTTGTCATGCCGAAAGCAACTTCGGCCTTTACGCGTGACAATGCGGTCTATGACACGACCATTGGCTGGCGTTTTGTCAACCCGCGGATGAAGGCGGCACACGGGGTTGATCCGATGCCGCAGACCGCCGAGAACGTCGCCGAACGTTACAATGTCTCGCGCGAAGACCAGGACCGCTTCGCCCTGCGTAGTCAGGAGAAGGCGGCGGCGGCTCAGGCTTCGGGCCGGTTAACAGCTGAGATCTGTCCGGTTTCGATCCCTCAGCGCAAGGGAGATCCGTTGATCATCGAACGCGATGAACACCCGCGCGCCACCACGCTCGAGGCACTGGCTAATCTCAAGCCGGTCGTCCGTGAGGGTGGCAGCGTCACTGCCGGGAATTCGAGCGGCGTCAACGATGGCGCAGCGGCTCTGGTGATTGCTAGCGAAGCCGCCACGGGGCGCCATGGGCTTACCCCGCGAGCGAGGATTGTCGCCATGGCATCAGCGGGAGTCGAACCGTCAATAATGGGCATCGGCCCTGCGCCTGCCGTACGCAAGTTGCTGCAGCGAACCAAAACAAATCTTGATCGGATCGACGTGTTCGAACTAAACGAAGCCTTTGCTGCACAAGCAATTGCAGTGCTCGACGAGCTGGGGATCAGTCATGATGATCCACGGGTCAATCCTAACGGCGGCGCAATTGCTCTGGGCCATCCATTGGGGATGTCTGGCGCCCGACTGGCGCTGACAGCGACTGAGCAACTCGTTCAAACAAATACCAAATTGGCAATAGCGTCGATGTGTATTGGTGTCGGTCAGGGCATTGCCATCCTGATCGAGAGATTGTGACCCGCAAATATCGCAAATGGAGTTCCTATATGAAGACCCGCGCCGCAGTTGCCTTTGCGCCGAAGCAGCCGCTGGAGATCGTTGAACTCGATCTCGAAGGCCCCAGGGCGGGCGAAGTGCTGGTCGAGATCATGGCGACGGGCGTGTGCCACACCGACGCCTATACGCTCGACGGGCTGGACAGCGAGGGGATCTTCCCGAGCATCCTTGGCCACGAGGGCGCCGGCGTGGTGCGCGAGGTTGGCCCCGGCGTGACCAGCGTCAAGCCGGGCGATCACGTGATCCCGCTCTACACCCCCGAATGCCGCCAGTGCAAAAGCTGCCTTTCGGGCAAGACCAACCTGTGCACCGCGATCCGCGCCACACAGGGGCAGGGGCTGATGCCCGATGGCACCAGCCGCTTTTCCTACAAGGGCCAGACCATCTTCCACTACATGGGCTGCTCGACCTTCTCGAACTTCACCGTGCTGCCCGAGATCGCGGTGGCCAGGATCCGCGAGGACGCGCCGTTCCAGTCGAGCTGCTACATCGGCTGCGGGGTCACCACCGGGGTCGGCGCGGTGATCAACACCGCCAAGGTCCAGGTCGGCGACAATGTCGTGGTGTTCGGATTGGGCGGAATCGGCTTGAACGTGATCCAGGGCGCGCGGCTGGCGGGCGCGGGCAAGATCATCGGTGTCGACCTGAACCCCGACCGCGAGGAATGGGGCCGCAAGTTCGGGATGACCGATTTCCTGAACAGCAAGGGCCTGCGCCGCGAGGAGACCGTCGCCGCGATCGTCGCGCTGACCGATGGCGGCGCCGACTATACCTTCGACGCCACCGGCAACACCGAAGTGATGCGCACCGCCTTGGAAGCCTGCCACCGTGGTTGGGGCACCAGCATCATCATCGGGGTGGCCGAGGCCGGCAAGGAAATCAGCACCCGCCCGTTCCAGCTGGTGACGGGGCGCAACTGGCGCGGCACCGCGTTCGGCGGGGCCAAGGGCCGCACCGACGTGCCCAAGATCGTCGACATGTACATGACCGGCAAGATCGAGATCGACCCGATGATCACCCATGTCATGGGACTGGAGGAAATCAACACCGCCTTCGATCTGATGCACGCGGGCAAGAGTATCCGCAGCGTCGTGGTGTTTTGAGCCGATGGAGCAGGTCAGCGCCAACCGCAGCCACGGCGGCACGCAAGGGGTCTATACCCACCAGTCCGCCGCAACCGGCACGGCGATGACCTTTTCGGTCTTCGTGCCCGATCACGCCAAAGGCGCGAAGCTGCCGGTGCTGTGGTACCTTTCGGGGCTGACCTGCACCCACGCCAATGTCACTGAAAAGGGCGAATTCCGGGCTGCCTGCGCCGAACACGCGGTGATCTTCATCGCGCCCGACACCTCTCCACGCGGTGATGATGTGCCTGACGATGACGGCTACGATTTCGGCAAGGGGGCGGGCTTCTATGTCGATGCCACGCTGGCGCCGTGGCGGACGCATTACCGGATGCGCACCTATATGGAGCAGGAACTGCCTGCGCTGGTCGCGGAGCATTTTTCGGCGGACATGGCGCGGCAGGGGATCACCGGGCACTCGATGGGCGGGCACGGCGCGCTAACCATCGCCCTGCGCAATCCGGGACGGTTCAGTTCGGTGAGTGCGTTTGCGCCGATCGTCAGCCCGCTGTCGTGTCCGTGGGGCGAAAAGGCGCTGGGTGGTTATCTGGGTTCGGATCGGGCGTCTTGGGCAGAATATGATGCCTGCGCGCTGATCGCGGGCGGCGCGCGCTTGCCCGACCTGCTGGTTGATCAAGGCACCGCGGACAACTTCCATGACGGCCAGCTCAAGACCCACCTGCTGGCCGATGCCTGCGAAGCCGCCGGACAGCTCGCCACAATCCGGATGCAGGACGGGTACGATCACTCCTATTACTTCATTTCCACATTCATGGCCGATCATGTCCGCTGGCATGCGGAGCGCTTGAAGCGTGGGGTTTGACGTCATGGGAACCGAGGAAAAACTGACCGAAATCATCGCCGCCCATCGCGGCCGCGAGGGCCCACTGCTGCCGATCCTGAATGACGTGCAGGCCGCGTTCGGCTGCGTCGATCCGGCGGCCGAACGGGCCATCGCGCTGGCACTGAATCTGTCCCGCGCCGAAGTCCACGGCGTCGTCAGCTTCTACCACGATTTCCGCGAGGCTCCGGACATGCGCCCCGAAGTGCAACTCTGCGGGGCCGAAGCCTGTCAGGCACGTGGCGTCGAAACGTTGGTGAGCGCTGCTGAAGCTGCCGCCGGGGACCGCGTGCGTCTCTCGAAAGTTTACTGCCTTGGCTTGTGCAGCGTCGGCCCAGCCGCGCGAGTGGGCGATACCGTCCACGCCCGGCTGAATCAGACCGCGCTGGTAGCGCTGGTGGAAAACGCATGATCCAGAGTCACCCTTTGGTGCGTATCGCCGATGACTCCCTCGCGCTAGCCTGCGGGGCCGATGCGGTGGCTGCTGTCTTCACGGCGACGGGCTGCACGGTAGAGCGGGTGTCGAGTTGGGGAATGCACTGGCTCGAACCGCTGGTGGAAATCGATGGGCAGGGGTTCGGCCCGGCCACCCCCGCCGATGTCCCCGCGATCCTTGCCGGCACCAGCGCCAAGGCCATCGGCCCCATCGCCGCGCACCCGTTCCTGGCCCGCCAGCAGCGGCTGACTTTCGCCCGCGCCGGCCGGACCCGTCCGCTCAGTCTGGACGATTACGCCGAAACCGGCGGCTGGGCCGGGCTCAAGCGCGCCCGGGCGATCGGGCGGGAAGAAGTGCTGGCGGAACTGATCACCTCGGGCCTGCGCGGGCGCGGCGGCGCCGGCTTTCCGGCGGGGATCAAGTGGCGCACCGTGGCCGAAGCGCCCGGCACGCGCAAATACGTGGTCTGCAACGCCGACGAGGGCGACAGCGGCACTTTCGCCGACCGGATGGTGATGGAAGGCGATCCGTTCCTGCTGATCGAGGGCATGGCGATCGCCGCGCACGCGGTCGGCGCGGACCGGGGTTATATCTACGTCCGCAGCGAATATCCCCACGCCATCGCCAAGCTCAGGAAGGCGATCGGGTTGGCGATCCTGCATATCGCGCCGTTCCAGCTCGAAGTGCGGGTGGGCGCGGGCGCCTATGTCTGCGGTGAGGAAACCTCGCTGCTCAACAGCATCGAGGGCAAACGCGGCGAAGTGCGGGCCAAGCCGCCGCTGCCCGCGCTGGAGGGGCTGTTCGGCTGCCCCACCGTGGTCAACAACGTGCTGACGCTGGCGGCCGTGCCGCATATCCTCAGCGCCGGCGGGGCCGAGCTGTACCAGCGCCTGGGGGTGGATCGTTCCAAGGGGACGATGCCGGTCCAGCTCGCGGGCAATATCCGCCATGGCGGGCTGTTCGAAACCACTTTCGGCATGACCCTGGGCGAACTGGTGAACGATGTCGGCGGCGGCACGGCCAGCGGCCGCCCGGTCAAGGCGGCGCAGGTGGGCGGGCCGCTTGGGGCCTATATTCCGCCGTCGCAGTTTCATCTGCCCTTCGCTTACGAGCAGTTCGCCGCGGCCGACGCGCTGATCGGCCACGGCGGGGTGGTGGTGTTCGACGATACCGTCGACATGGGCGGCATGGCTCGCTTCGCCATGCAGTTCTGTGCCGCCGAAAGCTGCGGCAAGTGTACCCCTTGCCGGATCGGCTCGACCCGCGGGGTGGAGCTCATCGACCGTATACGCGCACCGACTCCTGCAACCGCGGATGCAGTTGCATCGCTGCCGCAGATGCACAATGGCCGCAAGTCCGGGCGCAGTCGGGAAGAAGAGCTGCAACTGCTCGAGGACCTGTGCGAGACCATGCAGTTCGGCTCGCTCTGCGCGCTTGGCGGATTCACGCCCTATCCGGTTCGTTCGGCGCTGAAGCATTGGCCGGAAGACTTCGAGCCCAAGGCATGAGCGCCGGATCGGTCTCGATCCCTGTGCGGACCAGCGCCTACTCTGCAGCCAGCGAGGCAGGCACGCGCCGCGTACCGGTGGAGGCGCCGGTCGCGATCGAGATCAATGGCGTTGCCTATGCCGTGATGATGGCGACCCCCTGCGACCTCGAGGATTTCATTACCGGTTTCCTGCTTTCGGAAGGTCTCGCTGAGGCCGGAGAGCTTGGTGAGATTGCGCTCCACCCGCTCGAAGGAGGCGAGGGCTATGTCGCACGCGTCAACCTGCCCGCGCACCGCGCCGAACCCGTGCTCGAGCGCGCTCGCCGCCGCCTCGGCGACAGCTCCTGCGGAATCTGCGGGATCGAGAGCATCGAACTGGCGCTGCGCGCACTTCCGCCGGTCCAGGCATGCCCTCGCGCGCGGCCCGAGGCGATCGGCCAGGCGCTGAAGGCTGCCCGCGCGCTGCAAGTACTTGGTGCCGAGACCGCTGCCACTCACGCCGCCGCCTTCGCCCGCAACGACGGAACCATCGTTGTCCTGCGCGAGGATGTCGGGCGGCACAACGCGCTCGACAAGGTGATCGGCGCGCTGGCGCGCCAGCGCGAAGATCCGGCCCAAGGCTTCCTCATCGTAACGTCGCGCTGTTCCTACGAGCTCGTCGAGAAGGCAGTGCGCGCCAAATGCGGCCTGCTCGTCGCGATTTCCGCGCCGACCGACCTCGCCGTGCGTCGCGCCGACGCCGCCGGCCTCACCCTTGCCGCCATCGCCCGTGACGACACCCTTGCCTGGGTCACCCAGCTTCAACCGGAGACCACCGATGGGATATGAACCCCAAGCCGATTTCGGTACCCCCGAAATCAGCTCCGACACGCAGGTCTGCCTGACCATTGATGGTCGCAAGGTCACGGTCCCGGCGGGCACCAGTCTCATGCGCGCGGCGGCGACTTGCGGCGGCTCGATTCCCAGCCTCTGCGCGACCGACAGCCTTGAGGCCTTTGGTTCCTGTCGGATGTGCCTGGTCGAAATCGAAGGGCGGCGTGGCACGCCGGCGAGCTGCACCACGCCCGCCGAGGAGGGCATGGTCGTTCACACCCAGAGCAAACGTCTGGCTCGCCTGCGGAAGGGGGTAATGGAGCTCTACATCTCCGACCACCCGCTCGATTGCCTGACCTGCAGCGCGAACAACGATTGCGAACTCCAGGACGCCGCGGCTGAGGTCGGGCTGCGCGATGTGCGCTATGGCTACGCGGGCGCTAACCACCTCGGCCTCGCGACCGACAGTTCCAATCCCTACTTCGATTTCGATCCGTCGAAATGCATAGCCTGTTCGCGCTGTGTGCGCGCCTGCGACGAAGTGCAAGGCACCCTTGCCCTGACGATTGATGGGCGTGGCTTTGCCAGCAAGGTTTCCGCGGGACAGGCGAGTGACGACTTCTTCTCGAGCGAGTGCGTCTCCTGCGGCGCCTGCGTCCAGGCCTGCCCGACCGCGACCTTGCAGGAAAAGGCGGTGAAGGAGATCGGCAAGCCCGAACGCGCGGTGGTCACCACCTGCGCCTACTGCGGCGTCGGTTGCACCTTCCGTGCGGAGATGCGCGGTGAGCAGCTGGTGCGGATGGTGCCGTGGAAGGACGGCAAGGCCAATCATGGCCATTCGTGCGTCAAGGGCCGTTTCGCCTGGGGGTATGCCAACCACCAGGACCGGATCACCCGGCCGATGATCCGCGAGAGTATCGACCAGCCTTGGCGCGAGGTCAGCTGGGACGAGGCACTGTCCCATACCGCGGCCAGGCTGAATACGATCAAGGCCCAGTCCGGTGCCCGCGCGCTCGGCGGGATTACATCGAGCCGTTGCACCAACGAGGAAGTGTGGCTGGTGCAGAAGCTGGTCCGCGCCGGCTTTGGCAGCAACAACGTCGATACCTGCGCGCGGGTTTGCCATTCCCCGACCGGCTACGGACTGTCAAAGACCTATGGCACTAGTGCGGGCACGCAGGACTTCGATAGCGTGATGGACGCCGACGTGGTTATGGTGATCGGCGCCAACCCGACCGATGGACACCCGGTTTTCGCAAGCCGGCTCAAGCGGCGGCTGCGGCAGGGCGCGCGCCTGATCGTGATCGACCCGCGCCGTATCGACCTGGTCCGCTCGCCCCACATCGAGGCCGCCCACCACCTCGCGCTCCAACCAGGAACCAATGTCGCGGTGCTGACCGCCATGGCCCACGCGATCGTCACCGAAAGGCTGGCCGACGAGCAATTCATCCGCGAACGCTGCGATTGGGACGAATACCAGGACTGGGCGCAGTTCGTGGCGCAGGACCGGCACAGTCCCGAAGTCCTCGAGCCCGTGACCCGCGTTCCTGCTGAAGAACTGCGGAAGGCCGCCCGACTCTATGCTACGGGGGGCAATGGAGCGATCTATTACGGCCTCGGCGTGACCGAGCACAGCCAGGGCTCCTCCACGGTCATGGCTATCGCCAACCTAGCGATGGTGACCGGCAACATCGGCCGGCGCGGCGTGGGGGTAAACCCGCTGCGCGGTCAGAACAACGTGCAGGGCAGCTGCGACATGGGCAGCTTCCCGCACGAGCTGCCCGGCTATCGCCACATCGCCGGCGCAGAAGTGCGTGCAAGCTTCGAGGCGGACTGGTTGGTCAGCCTCGATCCCGAACCGGGACTGCGCATTCCTAACATGCTCGATGCAGCGCTCGACGGCTCATTCCGCGCGCTTTACGTGCAGGGCGAGGACATTCTCCAGTCCGATCCGAACACCCATCACGTTGCGGCGGGCCTTAAGGCGATGGACTTGGTCATTGTCCACGACCTATTCCTCAACGAGACTGCGAACTACGCCCACGTTTTCCTGCCGGGCAGTACCTTCCTCGAAAAGACCGGCACCTTCACCAATGCGGAACGCCGCATCCAGATGGTGCGCAAGGTGATGGAACCCGCCAACGGCATGGAGGATTGGCAGGTCACGCAGGCGCTGGCCCAAGCCATGGGATTGGACTGGAACTACAGCGACAGCGGCCAGATCATGGACGAGATCTCCCGACTTACCCCAACCTTCGCTGGGGTCAGCCATGCCCGGCTCGATGCCGAGGGCTCGCTGCAGTGGCCGGTGGACTCGGCGCATCCCGACGGCAGCCCGATCATGCACGTCGATGGGTTCGTGCGCGGCAAGGGCAAGTTCATGGTCACGGACTATGTCCCGACCGACGAACGGACCGGGCCTCGCTATCCGCTGCTGCTCACCACGGGGCGGACCCTTTCGCAATACAATGTCGGAGCGCAGACCCGCCGCACCGCCAACACGATTTGGCATCCCGAGGACCTTCTGGAAATGCATCCGGCCGACGCCGAGAACCGCGGTCTCAAGGACGGCGATTGGGCGCGCCTTGCCAGCCGCACGGGCGAAACGACGTTGCGCGTGACCGTGACCGACCGGGTCGCTCCGGGAGTGGTCTATACCACCTTCCACCACCCGGCGACTCAGGCCAACGTGGTTACCACCGAATATTCGGATTGGGCCACTAATTGCCCGGAATACAAGGTGACCGCGGTTCAGGTCGTGCCCAGCAACGGCCCCTCCGAATGGCAGGAAAGCTATGCCAGCTGGTCGGAAAAGAGCCGGCGCATTAATCGCGTGGCGGGGGAGTAGGCAGCATGGAAATCACCCGTCTTCGCTACATGGCCGACCAGATTGCCCGCAACCTCGTGCCGCATGGCGAGGCGTTGGCGATCGAGGGGACGTTCCAGCACATCCGCGATTACTGGGACCCGCGGATGAAGGCCGCGATCCTTGCGGACGATCCCTTGGCGCTTAGCCCGATCGCGGCCGCTGCGGTTGTTATGTTGGCGCAGCCGGACCGGTGAAGGTCAATTGAGGAGCCGAGGGCGCTGGGTCGAGTTTGGTCGGAGTGATTGACTGGACCAAGTGTTTCTGATTTTCTGTCCTCGCGCAATTCCCACCGCCGTCATGCGAATGACGCG
>WBZP01002609.1_pt1 | contig 20474 bp, 16 predicted proteins | sample 5204301 | NCBI WGS metagenome assembly WBZP01 (sample SAMN12412401, study PRJNA552823) | activated sludge metagenome | isolation source: activated sludge from nitrification reactor of wastewater treatment plant... | place: USA: Pennsylvania | collected 2017
GGTCGGGGTGCTGCCGAAAGGTGAAGAACTCTGCTTCGGCCGCGGCTGCGTCGGCCAAAGCAGTCTGGAACCAGGGGTGCCAGTAGCCGCAGTGGTTAGGCACAATGTCGAGCAGGTAGCGCATGCCACGCGCATCGAGCGCCCGCCGCAGCGAGGCCAGGGCGTCGTCGCCGCCAAGGTGGGGATCGACGTGGTCATAGTCGGCCACGTCGTACTTGTGGTTGGAGAGGGCGGTGAAGACGGGATTGAGGTAGAGGGCGTTGACGCCCAGATCGGTCAGATAGTCGAGCCGGCTCTCGATGCCCGGCAGGTCGCCGCCATAGAACACCAGGGGAAAGAACTGGTCGGCCGGCGGCGGCGATTCCCAGGGGTAGGTCGTGGGGCGGTGGCCGCGGTACTCATACTCCTCCGGCCGGGGGTCGGTCGTGGGGTCGCCGTTGGCGAAGCGGTCGGGGAAGATTTGATAGAAGACAGAGTGTGCCGGCCAGTCGGGCGGGTCGTAGTCGGCCAGGATGCGGAAGTCGCTGTGGTCGAGAGGGACGTAGGCCGCCGGGCCGGCGGCGCTATAGTGCCAGATGCCGTCGGCGGCGTCGAGGATAAAGCGATAGTGGGTCAGCGGGCCGTCTATGAGCAGGTCGGCTTCCCACCATTGCACCGGCAGCTCCGTGCGGCCGCGTCGCATGGCGGTCAGCGCCTGCTCGCCGTCCGGGAAGGTGCGCAGAACGATGCGCTGGATGGGGGCCGCGGCCGAGACGCGCAGCCGCAGCCGCACCGTCTCGCCCAGGCGGGGATAAAGCCGGGAGACGTACTTTTCTGAGCCGTCGTGGTGAACCGAATGCAGCCAGGTAGGAAGAGGCATGGCAGGGGTGGGGAAAGTCATATAAGCAGGGGCGGGTATATGGCCCGCCCCTACGACGGATGGCCCAGTGGGTAGTTATTGGGCGCGGACAATGAGCAGCGGCCGGTCAATGCGCTGCAACACCCCGGCGGCAACACTGCCGTAGTAGACATCGGCCAGACCGCCGCGGCCGTGGCTGGCCATAGCGATCAGGTCGGCCGACTGCTCGGCGGCCAGGCGCAGGATGGTGGCCACGACCGGCCCGTGCTCGACCAGCCCGTGCGCGACGACGCCCTTGGCCGCCTCGCGCGCGGTCAGTTCGTCCAGATAGCGGCGCGCTTCCTGCACCTGCTGGTCAACGTCGGCGGCGGTGACGTGGGGCAGGCCGCTGTAACTCTCGCCTCTCTGCGGCGGGATGATGTGGGGCAGTTCGATGACGTTGAGGAAGATGACCGACGCAGCACACAGACGGGCCAGTTCCTCCGCGTGGGGCAGGATGGCTTCGGCGACGTCGGAGCCGTCGAGCGGGACGAGAATCGTCTTGTACATAGTGATTCTTGGCGTAGCGCGATTCTCCAGAATCGCGCGATTCTGGAGAATCGCGCTACGGGAACTTAGCCGGCCAGGTAAGCTTCGAGGTTGGCCTTGCTGATGCGATAGGCCGCGCCGATCTTCTTGGCCTTCAGTTCGCCGGCGTCAATGGCGGCGATGACGTCGGCCGGCGTCACTTGCAGGATGTCGGCCGCCTGCTCCGGCGTCATCACGTCGGGCATGGGCAGGGGGCCGCCGGCTGCCGGCGCGGCGGCGGGGGGAGGCGTCGCGCCGCCCTGTCCGGCCTGGGCCGCCTGCTGCTGTTGCAGCCACTGTTGCTGCATCTGCTGTTGCTGCATCTGCTGCTGCTGCATGGCGGCCATACCCATCGCCCCGAAGCCGACTTCGCTGAGCGCGCCGCCGGCCGTGTTGCTGGCCGCGGCCATCAGCGCGTCGGCCTGCTGCTTCTGGACGTAGCTGGTGCCGTAGCCCATGTTGGTGACGACCTTCAACGAGTCCGGGTGCAGGGTCATGTTGATGGCGAAGGTCACCAGGGTCATGCCGATGGCGTCGAACTCTTCCTGGAGCAGGGCCACCAGCAGGTCATTGAGGTCCTTGGTGAAGGATTGAAGTTGCGCCGGGCCGAGGTCTTTGGCCGCGGCCAGTTCGCTCAGCTTGTCGGCGATCATGACCGCCAGCATCGGGTCGAGGCGGGTCTTGATGTCCTGCTGCCGCACGCTCTCGCGGAAGGCGTCCATCGCGTTCAGGAAGCGCCACGGCTCCTTGACCTTGACGACGTAGGTGCCGTTGCCGACGATGGCGCTGGCCCCCGGCATACGCTGCGGGTGCTCAACGATGACCGGGTTGACCGTGCCCCACTTGAGGGTCATGTCGGTCGTCTTGACGAAGTAGACGTCGGCGGTGAACACGTTGGCCCCGCCGAACAGCCCCTTCTCGAACAGGTCTGTCAGGAAGGGGATGTTCTCGGTCGTCAGGGTATAGCGCCCCGGCTGGAACGTGCCCAGCGCCTCGCCGCCGCGCACGAAGACGGCCGTCTCGCCCGGATTCACGATCAGTTGCGAGCCGAGCTTGATGTCGCCCAGCCCACCGCGCGGGAACTTCTGGACGACTTCGTCCCGTCCCCAACCTTCAACAGCTACACGATCCAGTATCTTAGGCATCGCTCATTGACCTCCTGTGCTTACTCTTGAATGTCTTCCTTGGAAACCATGCCGCTGACGCCGACCTGATTGAGAACTTCCTGGCGCAAGCCGAACGCTTCGTTGGCGGCGCGCAGGTTCGTGGTCAGGGTGCGGATGGCGTCGTTGATGTCGCCGCTGCTGTGGACGGCCTTGTGCAGGGCGGCCACGTCGGCGGTAACCTGGTCGGCGTGGCCGAGCATCTGCTCGTCAAACTCATACAGCCGGGCCAGGTCTTCCTCTTTGACCTTGACGGCATCGAAGAAGCCGGCGTACCCCTGTGGGGCGTCCTTGATCTTGCTGACCAGGCCCATGAGCTGGTTGTCGGCGCGGCCGATCGGCTCGGCGTACTCGATGCCCATGATGATGTCGCGGCTCAGGTCGTGCTGAACGGCGGCCAGCTCCAGGCGGGTCTGTTGCAGGCGATCGCTGATGGTATCGCGCAGCAGTTGGTCGGCGTCGCGCCGGCTCTTCTTCTCCATGTAGCCGCGGAAGCCGGGAATCTTGCTGATTAGCTTGCTCAACGGGCCTCGCTCGCCGCCGATCATGTCGTACAAATTTTGAACTTCGTCCGTCATCGTCTTTCTCCTATCTGGCTTTCGCCTAGTGTACCGCGATTCTCCCGAATCGCGTTTTCGTCCGTCCAGGGCGCGATTCTGGAGAATCGCGCTACGGCAAGAAGTACTCCGTGCCGCAGAAGGGGCAGCGGATGACACCCTTGCCGGCCAATTCCAGTTGCCCACTACAGTTTTTGCAGCGGTCAAGCTCGCGCAGTTCGCTGGCCTGGCTGCTATAGAGCGTGCCCTCGGCCCAGTTGATGTAGCCGCTGTAGAGGCCCATGTTGACCAGTTCGTAGATCATGCGCTGCACGTCGTCGCGCGGCGTCTGGAGTTCCAGGGCCAGGTCGGCAATGTTGACCTGGCCGCGGGCCTTGACCATGCCCAGCAGTTGGCGCTGCTTGCCGGCTGTGGCGGCCACGGTGGCCTCCTGTTGCCCGCGCAACAGCAGGAACGCGCCAAAGCCCAACTGCGGCAGCGACAGCACCAGCAGGCCAAGCACAATGCCCAGCGTCGCCGCGCCGGCCGTCAGGCTGCCCTCGTTGCGATAGACCGTCATCAGAGCGACAACAATCGCCCCGACGACGAGGCCGCCGATGATGAGGATGATACCGAGATTCTTGCCCATTGTCCCTCCAGAAGGAGGGGCTAGGTTCCAGGTTCCAGGGGCCAGGGAAGAGTGCTCTTCCCTAGCCCCTAGCCCCTAATCCCTGGCCCCTATCCAAAGCCCGCGCCGCCGCCGCCGCCCGACGAGCCGCCGCCGAAACCGCCGCTAAAGCCGCCGCTGAAACCACCACCGCCGCCGAAACTGCCACTGCTGCCGGAGTTGGCCGGGGGTGGGCTGCTGCGCATCGTCGAAGAAGCGTTGTTGAGCATCCGCGTCAGCCCGGCCGACATGCCGGCCAGCCCGCCGGTCAGCCCACCGGAGATGTCGCCCAGCGACGGCATGCCGCCGCCGACACTGCCGCCGCCGCTCGGCCGCGGCCCGCCCATAATGACCGGTCCCATGCCGCCGCCCATCGGGTGGCCCATCGTTGGGAAGGGTGTATACCACGGCGGGATGGGCGTCGTCGTCGCTTGCGAGAAGGTGTTGATGAACGACCGCTCCAGGCCAAAGGCCACGGCATAGGCGAGGTACTTGTCGAAGATGTCGCCCGACTGCTCGATGTCGGCGTACTCCTTGATGTTCTTCAGATAGGTCTTGAACGCCTGCCACTTGGCTGCCGCCTCCGCGCCTTTGGCCGTCTTGCGCGGCATGTGGCGGGCGGCGATGAACAGGGCGATGGCCGTGCCGACGATGGCCATCATCGGGAAGCAGGCCAGGCCGGCGTTGTCGCCCAGGAAGTAGCCCACGAAGAACAGGCTGACGATGCCCAACAGCAAGACGACGACGGCCAGCACCGTGTAGCTGGTGCGCACGCTCTGTGGCGAGCGCGGGATGTAGCCCTCTTTGATGATGGCATCTTCGATCTGCTCGCGCAGCTTGGGGATGGCGCTATAGAACTTGTTGTGCAGGCTGCTCATCGCGCGCGTCTCTTCGCCGCGGAAGACTTTGTCAAGGAAGGTGCGCTCGAACTCGCGCAGATCGCTGTCCGGCTTGGCCGTGCGCGTAAAGTCGTAGTTCTTGCGCTCCTTTTCCTCCATCGTCAGATAGCCGCGGTGGGCCAGGTCAATGAGGGTGGAGATGATGTCCTGCATGTCCACCTTTTCGTCTATCAGCGCGCCAACGATGGCCGGCGGCAGGGCGTCGGGTGGTTCGGTGACGTAGTCGGGGACGACGATGCCCAGTTGGGGGTCGCGGCCGCGCAGATACCACAACAGCAACACGCCCAGAGGCCCGCCGACCAGCAGCAGCAGCGACACGGCCAACACGCCCAGCCCGACCACGTCGTCGCGCTGCTCCGACGCCTGCCACGCCGGCGTGACGATGGGCAGCAGGCCGTGGGGGAACTGGACGCGCACGTCGAGCTTCTCGCCGGGCATCAGCGCCCGCAGCGTCTCATAGACGATGGTGCGCTCGTCTTCGCTGACGGTGATCGCCACGTCGGACGTAGCAACATCGTTGATGTAGGCTTCGACGAGATAGTCCTCTGTGCCGGTGAAGCGCTGCGGGTAGACTCCTTCGGGCAGGGTGATGGTCGTGCGGCTGGCGTCAATGCGGGCCGGCGCGTCGCTGGGGATGACCGTCCAGAAGATCTGGTCGCCCGAACCTTCGTCGGCCGTGCCGGCGCGCACCGCCCCGTCAACGATGTAGCTGAAGGTATAGGTGTTCTCGCCCAGCGCGGGGTCGAAGTACCAGTTGATGCGCGTCTCGTCCCCCTGGTCAACGACCTCGAATGTGCCCGCCGCGTTGGACGACGACTCGCGGTAGACGAGGTCGCCCTCGCGCACGCTGACGTCGCGGATGCCGTCGTTGTTGCCGGCGCGGCCGACGGGGATGCTGCGGAAGCCGAAGGTGAACGGCGCGCCGGAAAAGTCCAGCGTTTGCGTCTCCGTCACGGCCAGGCTGCCGTCGGGTTGGAGGACGACATCAATGTTCCACTCTGTCCAGTGGAACGACTTCAGTTGGGCCGCGGCCGTGGGGGCCAGGGCCGATAGAAAGAGAATGAGCAGTAGAGGTAGTAGAGTACGTTTGCTGATGAAGGCGATCCTATTCAACATGAATCAATGTCCTTCCCGGCTCACGCCATAACTTGGGGCGACACACCCATTATAGACCAACTTTCGCTAAATGCGGGCTAATTTCGCAAAACCGCTATCTAAGGCCCAAGCCATTGAGTGACGATGGAATCCAATTGCCCAGAGCGTTCTAACTCGCCCAGAGCCTCATTCAGGCGGCTATGCAATGTTCGATCTCCTATACGCACGGCGATGGCGTAGGGTTCCGACGTGACGGGCGGGTTGAGGCGAATGAGGCCGCTGTCGGCGTGGTCGCGCAGATAGAGGCGGCCGCCGACGCCATCTACCAGCGCCGCATTGACCGCACCGGCGGCCACGGCGGCCAGGGCGTCGTCAACACTGCCGTGCGTCGCCACGGTCAGCCCCGGCAGGCGGCGCTGCCACGCCTGCGCCTCGACGTGGCCCAGCGCGCCCAGTTCGACGGCCACCGTCTGCCCGTCGAGGTCGGCCATGCCGGTCACGGCCGAGCCTTGGGGAACGACGAGCACCTGTCCGGCGTCAAAGTAAGCGTCGCTGTAGGCCACGTCGGCGGTGCGCTCCGGGGCGACGACCAGGGCGGAGATGAGCACGTCTACCTGCCCGGTGGCCAGGGCGTCGTAGAGGCCGTCGTAACCGAAGTAGGTGAAGCGCGGCTCCAGCCCCAGCTCTTCGGCCAGGGCGCGGGCCAGGTCAATGTCCAGCCCTTGGGCGTTCGCGCCGTCGGCCGTGGCGAAGGGCGGGAAGGTGGGGTCTATGCCGACGCGCAACACGCCGCCGGCCTCGATCTGCGGCCACGTGTCCTCCCCTGTCCCGCAACCGGCCAGAAGCACAAGCCCTAACAAGCCAGCCACAGCCAGAACCACCCGCCATCTATCACCCGCCATGCGCCACCTGTCTCCCTCCACTCGCGGAGTGCGCATCCTCAAATGCGCCGCGCCGCCAATCTCGCCCGCCACCCGTCGCCTGCACCCGTGGAGTGCGCATCCTCAGATGCGCCACACCGCCATCCTCGCCCGCCACCCGCGGAGTGCGCATCCTCAGATGCGCCATGTCGCCAACATCGCCCGTCCGCATCTGAGGATGCGGACTCCGCAATTGGGACACCCATCATTCGCGGAGTGCGCATCCTCAGATGCGCCACGTCGCCAACCTCGCCGGTCCGCATCTGAGGATGCGGACTCCGCAATTGGGCCACGCGCCATCCTCGCCCGCCACCCGTGGAGTGCGCATCCTCAGATGCGCCATGTCGCCAACATCGCCCGTCCGCATCTGAGGATGCGGACTCCGCAGTTGGGCTACTTGCCACCCGTCCCCGTTCAGTTGCCCGTGTAGCTCTGGAGCGCATCATAGATTGGCTTGGCGACGAATTCCGGCGTCACCAGGGTGAAGTTGTCGGGGTAGCTGCGCGTCGGCGCGGGGTAGCGGAAGGCCCACAGCGCCATGACGCGCACGTAGGGCCAGTTGGCGGCGGCGTAGTCCAGCGCGTCGAGGGTGTACTGGATGCGCTGGGCCGGACGGACGGCCATCGTCCAGCGCGGGTGGTCGTTCCAGCCGGTTTCGGTGATGTAGATCAGCGTGGCTTCGTCACCGTACTCGACCATGATCGCCCGCAACAACTCCACGCGGCGGAAGTTGAGCACGTCGGGCGCGGGTTCGGCGTCGGCCGGGAAGGTCAGGCCATAGGCGTGGGCGGCCAGGCCGTCGAAGTAGTCGGCCGCGCCGGCGTCGTACATGCCGCGCAAATAGGTCAGGTCATTGACCGCCCAGGGCGAGCCGTCCGGCTCCAGATTGGGGGCCAGCGCCCCGGCCAGCACGATCATGTCGGGGTTGGCGGCGTTGACCGCCGGGTAGACGGCGCGCAGCAGGGCGGTGTAGTCGGCGGCCGTCGTCGGCCGGTAGCCCCACTCGAAGCTCAGATTCGGCTCGTTGCCGACGATGAGATACTCCACCCGGCCCTGGTAGCGGGCGGCAAAGGCGGCGGCGAAGGCGGCGAAGTCATCGTAGGCGCTCTCGTCCAGGTAGGTCAGCGGTGTGTCGGCCGGGCGCGCCCAGTCGGGGGTATAGCCGAGGCGGGCGATGATGGTCAGGCCGTTGGCTTCGGCGTGGCCCACCACCTGATCCATATGCTCCCAGGCGACGCTGCCGTCTTCGGCCTGGTAGTAGGCCCAGGGGAAGAACTCGACGATCCACGACGCGCCCATCGCGCGCACCATGCGCAGTGAGCGCTGTATCTTCCACTCCTCGACCTCGTCGGTTAGCCGGGTGTGGACGCCGAGGATGGGTTGGGTGGTCGCCACGGCCTGCGGCGGGCCATAGGTGACCAGCACCGGCGCGGGGCGCAGAGCGGTCAGTAGCAGCGCCAGGGCCAACAGACGGAGGCCGGCCCCGAAAGTGGGGCGGGGGTGCAATGGTACCATGTGGCAAAAGTCTCATGTAAAGACGCAAAGAAAGCAAGGACGTTTAGAAAGGGATTAGGGAAGAGCGCTCTTCCCTAATCCCTAGCCCCTTCTTGCCGAGGCTCTATAATGGGGCAGCGAGTAGAATGGAACGGAGAGAGTAGCTATGCGTGTGTTCATCACCGGCGCGACCGGTTTTGCGGGGTCTCATCTGGTGGAGCGCCTTCTGGCCGACGGCCACGAGGTGCTGGCCCTCGTCCACGCGGCGACCAGCCACCAGGGGCTGCCCGACCACCCGCGCCTGCGGCCGGTGGCCGGCGATCTGCTCGACCCGGCGGCGCTGGCCGAGGCCGTGCAGGACGCGCGGCCCGACCTCATCTTCCACCTGGCCGGGCAGGCCTACCCGGCGCGCTCCTGGGACACGCCGGCGCAGACGTTGGCGATCAACACCGGCGGCACGGCCAACGTGCTACAGGCGGCGGTGGCGATCGGCCGGCCGCGCGTGGTCGTCGTTACCAGCGCGGAGATTTACGGCGAGTTGCGCCCCGACGAGTTGCCGCTGACGGAGACCAGCCCGGCCCGGCCGCGCCACCCCTATGGCGTCAGCAAGCTGGCGGCGGGCGAGTTGGTGCGCGTCTATTGGGCGCGCTACGGGCTGCCGGTGGTCGAGGCGCGGCCGTTCAACCACATCGGCCCGCGCCAGGCGCGCGGCTTTGTCGTGCCCGACTTCGCGGCGCAACTGGCGGCCATCCGGCTGGGCCAACAGCCGCCGGTTATGCGCGTCGGCAACCTGTCGCCCCAGCGCGACTTCACCGACGTGCGCGACGTGGCCGCCGCCTACCTGCGGCTGGCCGAGGCGGGGCGGCCGGGCGAGGCGTATCTCATCTGCTCCGGGCAGCCGGTCAGCGTGCGCCACCTGCTGGATACGCTCATTGAGTTGGCCGGCGTGGCCGTGGACGTGCAGACGGACGCGGCGCGGCTCAACCCGTCGGATACGCCCTGTCTCTACGGCAGCAACGCCAAGATCGCCGCCGACACCGGCTGGCGGCCGAACATCTCTTTGCGCCAATCGCTGGCCGATGCGTTGGCTGATTGGGAGGGTAGGCTGAAAGAAGAGGCCAGGGGCTAGGTTCCAGGGGCCAGGGAAGAACCTCTTCCCTGGCCCCTGGAACCTAGCCCCTAGCCCCTAGCCCCTAGTTATGGCCAAAGACAAGGAACGACTCGACGTGCTGCTCGTGGAGCGCGGGCTGGCCGAGACGCGGACGCGGGCGCGGGCGGCGATCATGGCCGGCGAGGTGCGCGTCAATGGCGAGCGTGTGGACAAGGCGGGCACGCCGGTGTTGCGTGACGCGCAGATCGAAGTGGCCGCGCCCATGCCCTACGTCAGCCGCGGCGGCTTCAAGCTGGCCGGGGCGCTCGACACGTTCGGCGTGGCCGTGGCCGGACGGGTGTGCGCCGACGTGGGGGCCTGCACCGGCGGCTTCACCGACGTGTTGCTGCAGCGCGGCGCGGCGCGCGTCTACGCCATTGACGTGGGGCAGGGGCAACTCGACTGGAAGTTGCGCCAGGACGCGCGGGTGGTTGTGCTGGAGCGCACCAACGCGCGTTATGTCGAGTCCTTGCCGGAGCCGGTCGAACTGGTGGTGATTGACGTGTCGTTCATCTCCCTGCGGATCATCCTGCCGGCGGTGACCCAATGGCTCGGGCCGGCGGCCGACGTCGTCGCCCTCATCAAGCCCCAGTTCGAGGCCGGGCCGGAGTCGGTGGGCAAGGGGGGCATTGTGCGCGACGCGGCCGTGCGGCGGCGGGTGCTGGAGGAGGTGCTGGGCTGGGCCGTGGGCAATGGCTGGGGCGTGGCCGGGCTGACGCTTTCCTCAATCCAGGGCGCGGACGGTAACGTGGAGTATCTGGCCTGGTTGCGGCCATCCGGCACGTCAACGGCCCCCACTGAACTCATAGATAATTTATTCAATTAAGTTGAGGGGATTAGGCGTGGGAATTCTCAGCGATTTCTTCCTTGCCACACCAGACCAACTCAGCCAACTCGATATTTCGCGCGGCCCGGTGACCACTCTTCCGACAGTTCAGGCCAGACGCATAGACCTGGTGAAACTGGCGACTCTTCAAGAAGTGATCGAACAGTCGGCAAGCTTCGGTGAGCTTGTTGGCGCGCTCGACTCAAGCATGGAAGGCGACGAGGACGGCCCTTGGGTAGTGCCTGTGCCACAATCAATTGTTTCCGCCCTTGCCACGGCCAATGATGACGAGCTTGCGCAATTCGCCACAGCCTGGGCTGAGACAGACGAGTGGATTGCCGACGGCGGAACCGCTCCTGACCTTCAACTCCTCCTTACTCAACTGTCTCGACTCGCTAGGCAGACTACGACTGAAAGATTTCTTTTTATGTGGATTTCCCTCTAATTTAGGCGGGTTGCCAACCCGCCCTACAGCAAGCGAACCTCAGCCACCCACTTGATTTGCCGCAGGGCCTCGTCCGTTTCGCTGGGCACGATGAGGCGCACCAGGCCGGCGGCGCGGGTCAATAGCCGTCCGTCCACGGTGTGGGCCAGCAGGATCGGCCGCTCGCTCTCCCCCAGCCACTCCTCGGCCAGGACGCGCGTGCCGAAGCCGTCGCCGCTGATGACCAGCGCCGCCGACCAGTCGCCCGGCGCGTAGGCGGCGATAAGCGTCTTGAGCGTGACGCCGCTGAGGTCGAACGGCCCGCTGGCCGGGTGGCCGGTGCTGGCGATAATGGCGCGAAGCAGCGTGTGGCCGGGCAGGGCGCGCAATGCCTCGACGGTCACGCGGCGTCGGGCGTCGGGCAGCACAACCTCCAACGAGGCATCGTCGTCGGGCGGCGTTGGGTTGCTGTCGTGGGCGTGCGGCTGCTGCCAGTCCATGAAGCGATTCTCACGCAAAGACGCCAAGAACGCAAAGCACAGAAAATTTCTTAAACTTTGCGGTCTTGGCGTCTTGGCGTAAGCCCTCTTCTTCTTTGCGCCTTCGCCCCTTCGCGCCTTTGCGTGAGTCCTCCGCCCTTACTCTGTGAAATCTGGGCTTCCTGGACTATACTTGCCCCATGGAGCAAAGCCGAATCCGCAACTTCTGTATCATCGCCCACATTGACCACGGTAAATCCACCCTGGCCGACCGCCTCCTGCAAGCGACGGGCACTATATCCGACCGCGAGATGCAGGAGCAGGTGCTCGACAGCATGGATCTCGAGCGCGAAAAGGGCGTTACGATCAAGGCCTCGGCCGTGCGCATGAGCTACCGCGCCCAGGACGGCCAGACCTACGAGATGAATCTGATTGACACCCCCGGCCACGTGGACTTCGCCTACGAGGTCAGCCGGGCGCTGCAAAGCTGCGAGGGGGCCATCCTCGTTGTGGACGCCACCCAGGGCATCGAGGCGCAAACGCTGGCCAACCTCTACATGGCGGTCGAGGCCGACCTGGAGCTGCTGCCGATCGTCAACAAGATTGACCTGCCGGCCGCCTCGCCCGAAGACGTGGCCGAGGAGATCGAGAACGTCACCGGCTTCCCGGCCGAAGAGGTCATCCCCATCAGCGCCAAGATGGGAACCAACATTGAGGCGGTATTGGAGGCGGTGGTGCGCCGCATTCCGCCGCCGTCGGGCGACCGCGACGCGCCCTTCCGCGCCCTCATCTTCGACTCCCACTACGACTCCTACAAAGGCGTCATCGCCTACGTGCGCGTCTTCGAGGGCGCGCTGCGCCACCGCCAGGCGGTCAAGATGATGTTCAACGACGTGGCTGTCGAGCCGATTGAGATCGGTATCTTCAGCCCCGGCATGGTTCCGGTCGAGGAGCTGACCGCCGGCGAAGTGGGCTACATCGCCACCGGGCTGAAGACGGTGCGCGAGTGCCGCGTCGGCGACACCATCACCCTGCGCGACAACCCGGCCGCCGAACCGCTCCACGGCTACAAGATGGTCAAACCGATGGTTTACGCCGGGCTTTACCCCAGCGAGGGCGAGGACTACCCCCTGCTGAAGGAGGCCCTGGAGCGGCTGCAACTCAACGATGCTTCGCTCGTCTTTGAGCCGGAGACTTCCACCGCGCTCAACTTCGGCTTTCGCTGCGGCTTCCTGGGCCTGCTGCACATGGAGATCATTCAGGAGCGTCTGGAGCGGGAGTACGACCTCGATCTGGTGGCCACCGCGCCCAGCGTCGAGTATGAGCTGGTCATGCTCGACGGTGAAGTGCGCTTCATCGAAAGCCCGGCCGACTTGCCCGACGAGAGCACCATCGCCGAAATCCGCGAGCCGTGGATGCACGTGCAGATCTTCGCCCCGGAGGAGTTCTATGGCGTGGTGATGGACCTGGCCCGCAAGCGGCGCGGCGAGTTCATCAAGCAGGAGCATCCCGCGCCCGGTCGCGTCGTCCTGCACTACTACCTGCCGCTGGCGGAGATGATCGTTGACTTCTACGACAAGCTGAAGAGCGGCACGCGCGGCTACGCCTCGATGGACTACGAGTTCGACGGCTACCGCGCCTCCGACCTGGTGAAGCTGGAGGTGCTGGTGGGCAAGCAGGCGGTGGACGCGCTGGCGATGATCGTCCACTCCGACGCCGCCTATCACCGTGGCCAACGGCTGGTGACGGAACTAAAAGAGCTTATCCCGCGCCAGATGTTCGAGGTGCCCATCCAGGCTGCCACCAGCAAGCGCGTCATCAGCCGCGCCAACGTTAAGGCACTACGCAAGGATGTTTTGGCAAAATGCTATGGCGGCGACATTACGCGCAAGAAGAAGCTGCTAGAAAAGCAGAAGAAAGGCAAGAAGCGCATGAAGATGATCGGCAACGTCGAGGTGCCACAAGAGGCGTTTTTGGCGGTGCTGAAACTAGGCGAGGATTAGGTTCCAGGTTCCAGGTTCCAGGGAAGAGTTCTCTTCCCTGGAACCTGGAACCTGGAACCTGGCCCCTTCCAAGAGGTTCCACAATGCAATCCACTCCACACCCCTGCCCCAGTTGCGGGCAGATGGGCATGTCTGTTTTCTACGAAGTTAATAACGTGCCGGTCAATAGCGTCCTGTTGGTAGATAGCCGGCAGGAGGCTGTCGAATTCCAGCGCGGCGATATCCGGCTGGCTGTCTGCCCGGCCTGCGGCTTCATCTCTAATATTGCCTTCGACGAGGCGCTGACGCAGTACTCCGCCCGCTACGAGGCGACGCAGGGCTATTCGCCGACGTTCAACAAGTTCCATCGCGCCCTGGCCCAAGATCTGATTGACCGCTATGACCTGCACGGCAAGGACGTGATCGAGATCGGCTGCGATAAGGGCGACTTCCTCACTATGCTGGCCGAGATGGGCGACAACCGCGGCGTGGGCTTCGACCCGGCTTACGTGCCCGGCCGCCATCCTAGCCCGGCGGCCGACCGGCTGACCTTCATCCCCGACTTCTACGGCGAGAAGTACACCAACTACCACGCCGACTTCATCTGCTGCAAGATGACGCTGGAGCACATACCCAACGTGGGCGAGTTCATCGCCACCGTCCGCCGCTCCATCGGCGACCGGCCCGACACCGTCGTCTTCTTCCAGATTCCCAACGCTCGCTACGTCCTGTGCGACGTGGCCTTCTGGGACATCTACTACGAACACTGCTCCTACTTCACCAAAGGGTCGCTGGCCCGGCTGTTCCGGCGCGCGGGCTTCGAGGTGCGCGACCTGTGGACGGCGTATGATGATCAGTATTTGATGATCGAGGCGCGGCCGGCAGGGGAGCAGGGGAGCAGGGGAGCAGGGGAGATGAAAGCCCCGTCCGATAGCTCTCTCTCCCCCGCCCCTCCGCTCCCCTGCTCCCCTGCCCTTGAGGAAGAGTCACCCGCCGAGACGCTCGACATGGTGCGCTACTTCGTCGAGCATGCCGACGCCAGGCGCAGTGAATGGCGGACGAAGCTGGCCGACTGGCGGGCGGCCGCGCGGCGCGTCGTCCTGTGGGGCGGCGGCTCCAAGGGGGTCGCCTTCCTGACCACCCTCGGCCAGTCGCGCGACGACATTGCCTACGCCGTGGACATCAATCCCCTCAAGCACGCCACCTTCATGGCCGGCACAGGGCAAGAGATCATCGCCCCGGAGTCGCTGCAAACCTTCCGCCCCGACGTGGTCATCATCATGAACCCCGTCTACCGCGACGAAGTCACCGCCGACCTGGCCGCGCTGGGCCTCTCGCCACAGATCGAAACACTATAAAGAAGAGGTCCACAGATTACACGGATTGCACAGATTACTTATTTTAATCTGTGCAATCTGTGTAATCTGTGGACTTCTTCCCCCTAACCATGAACAACACACACCCCGTTTGCCCCGAATCCGAAGCCATTTCCCTGATGGACATGTCCGGCGTGCCGGTGCATTGCAACGTATTGTGGCCGACGCGCGCGGCGGCGTTGGCCGCGCCGCGCGGCGACATTCGTCTGACCTACCTGCCCGCCTGCGGCCACACCTATAACCCCGCCTTCGACCCGTCACTGATGGAGTACACCCAGGAGTACGAGAACTCGCTCCACTTCTCGCCGCGCTTCCAGGAGTACGCCACGGCGCTGGCCGAAGGGCTGGTCGCGAAGTACGACCTGCGCGACAAGGACATCGTCGAGATCGGCGCGGGCAAGGGGGACTTCCTGATTATGCTCTGCGCCCTGAGCGGCAACCGCGGCTGGGGTTACGATCCCAGCTATGTGCCTGAGCCGGGCTACACCGCGCCCAACGTCACCTTCGTGGAGGACTTCTACACCGAGAAGTACCTCGACCAGAAGGCCGACCTCATCGTCTGCCGCCACGTGCTGGAGCACATTCCCGACCCCGACGCCTTCATCGCCCAGGTGCGCCGGGCGGTGGGCGAACAGCAGTCGGTTGTCTTCTTTGAGGTGCCCAACGCCCTGTGGACGTTGCAACGGGGCGGCATCTGGGACGTGATCTACGAGCACTGCTCCTACTACAGCCCCTCGTCGCTGGCCCACCTCTTCGAGCGCCACGGCTTCCGCGTGCTGGCGGTGAATGAGGTGTTTGGGGGGCAGTTTTTGACGATAGAGGCGATTCCTGAAGAAGAGGCCAGGGGCCAGGGGTTAGGGGCTAGGGAACACCCTTCTTCCCTAGCCCCTGGCCCCTGGCCCCTGGCCCCTAATGCCGATGCGGAAGCGTTCGCCGCCGCCTACCGGGCCAAGCGCGACGAATGGTGCAGCCGTCTGCGCGACTTGGCCGCAGCCGGGCAGCGGGGCGTCGTCTGGGGGGCGGGGTCGAAGGGCGTCACCTTCCTCAACGCCACCGGCGCGGGCGAAGAGATTGTGGCCGTGGTGGACATCAACCCCCGCAAACAGGGCAAGTACGTGGCCGGCACCGGGCAGCGCATCGTCGCCCCGACCGAACTGGCCGAAATCCGGCCCGACTTCGTGATCATCATGAACGCCAACTACCGCGAGGAGATCGGCGGGATGCTGGCCGAAGTGGGCGTGGCGGCCGAGATTTTGGTGGCGTAGGTAGAATAGTCTCACGCAAAGACGCAAAGAACGCCAAGCTAAGAAAGCTTCTTAAGCTTGGCGTTCTTTGCGTCTTTGCGTGAGATTCTTCTTTTATTCTCCTGTACTCGACCCGCCCATCGGCGGGGCGAAGCGGCCGAGCGGCGGCTCCGGGATGCCCCAACTCTGCTGGATGAGGTAGAGCGGTCGCCCCTTCACTTCGTCGTAGATGCGGCCCAGGTACTCGCCGATGATGCCCAGCGAGATGAGTTGCACGCTGCCCAGGAAGAGCACGGCCACCAATGTCGTCGCCTGCCCCAGCAGCGGCTCGTGCGGCCCGAGCAGGCGCACCAGAACGACGGCCAGAATGGCCACGGCGCTGACGGTGGCCATGACGAAGCCGATGATGGTCGCCAGTTGCAGCGGGAAGTAGGAGAAGCTGGTGATGGCATCGAGGGCGAAGGGCAGCATCTTCTTAACGCTGGTGAACTTGGCCTCGCCGGCGTAGCGCGCCTCGCGGTGATACTCGACGCCGATCTGTCGGAAGCCGATCCACGGCACCATGCCGCGCAGGAAGCGGTTGCGCTCGTTCATGCCGCGCAACGAGTTGACCACCCGTCGATCCAGTAGCCGGAAGTCGCCCGTGTCCAGAGGGATGTTGATACTGGTGATGCGGTGGATGAGGCGATAGAACAGCTTGGCCGTCGTCACCTTGAACCACGTCTCCCCCTCGCGGCTGGCGCGCACGCCGTAGACTACGTCATAGCCGGCGCGCCACTGGGCCAGCATGGCCGGGTAGACCTCCGGCGGGTCTTGCAGGTCGGCGTCGGTCAGGATGACGGCGTCGCCGCGGGCGCAGTCCAGCCCGGCCGTGGCGGCGATCTGGAAGCCGAAGTTGCGCGAGAAGCTCAGCCCCTTGACGCGCTCATCGGCGGCGTGGAGGCGGGCGATGACCTCGGCCGAACGGTCGCGGCTGCCGTCATTGACCAGGACCAGCTCCCACGTCTCTCCCGCGCCATCGAGCACGGCCCGCACCCGCTCATAAAGCGCGTCGAGCACGCCCTCTTCGTTATAGACCGGCGCGACGATCGAAATCAGTTCGGTTCTCTTGTCCACCCGAAACTCAGACCTCAAGCCCGATCAACAGACCGACGTGATCGGACGGATATAGCGTGTCATCGTCCGGCGATGGCTTGTCCAGGAAGATTGACGCCCCTGTGACTCTATACACGGCCGGCGAGACGAAAACGTAGTCCAGGCAGCCGGCCCAATTCTGCGGCGGCTTCACCAGATTGGTGGGGAAGGTCGCCAGTGGATCGCGGCCGCGGACTTCGGCATAGGCCGAGCGGTACGACTGGCGCATGAAGGCGATGGCCGAGCCGTCGGGCGTCTCGTTGAAGTCGCCGGCAACCACTTGCAGCGGCACGCGCCGCCTGTCATTGAGCCAGCCCACCAGAGCCATGGCTTGTTCCAGTCGCGCTTCGCGATCGGCGGCCTCATGATGCAGGTGAACGCTGACAAAGTCAAGCGATTGGCGACGCGAACCGGCGGCCCCGGCCGGCAACTCAACGTTGACGCGCAGGGCGACCCGGCCCTCGAAGCCCAGCGGCAGCACGTCGTGGTAAATGATCGGCAAGCGCGACAGGACGCCGACTGCCTCCAGGCTGTGGCGGGCGGTGGTGCGGCGGGCCTGCACAACATGATAAGGGTCGCGCGAATCGCCGGTCAGACGGATGTTGATCTGGCGCGCCAACCAGCCGGCCTGCCCCACGGCCAGGCTGACTTCCTGGAGGGCGACGATGTGGGGCTGGGCGTCCATCAGTTGGCCGACCAGCAGATGGCGGCGGGCCAACCAGCGGTCGTGGCGGTAGTGGAGGTTGATGGTGGCGGTGGTGAAGGAGAACATGGGGGGAAGTTGTCAGTTGATAGTAAATAGTTGCCAGTGATCAGATGTGACTGAGCATTGACCGCTGATTACTGACAACTGACAACTATCAACTGACAACTTTCTGACTCAATCAAGCGAGATGGCGAACGAGCCGGCGGGCACGGCCGTCTGGATGATCTCCGTGCCGTTGTGAAGCACCAGCGTCAGCGGCGCGTCGCTACGCAGGCGTACCGTGGAGCCTTCGCTCAACAGGTCGAGCGTGCCCTCGTCGCCCAGCGGCAGGCCGCGCACGCCGTACTGGTCGCGTTCCCAATGCCGCCGCCACGTGACCTGGCGCAACGGCCAGTCAACCCAGACGCCGAGCACGTTCTCCAGCAGCATGGCGATGACCGCCGCGGCCGTCTGCCCAGTCGTGTCCTCCGCGGCCGGTTCGCCGGGGCCAAGGTCTTCGGGCGCGTAGTGAGTCCAGAGGCGGCCGGTCGTTTCGTATAGTTGGCTCACCGCGTCTACGTGGGTCAGGGCCAGCTTGTGGGCCAGGCCGTACTGCTCATTGAGGCCCAGGCCGCGCAGAACCATATAAGTGAGGCTGGGCCAGATCGCGCCGCGCCAGCCGTTGCCGGTGCGGGCGTTGTAGGCCTCGTCATCGGCGGCCAGGCTGGGCAGCACGTAGGGGGTGCGGAAAGACCACGTATCGCGCAAGTGTTGGATGAACGGCGTCAGGCGATCTTTGGGGATGAGTTGGCCGTCGAGCAGCGCCCAATAGGCGGCAATGCTCTTGACCGGGCTGAAGCGCCCGTCCGGCCCCGCGTCTTGATAGAAGCTCAACTCCTCGTTCCAGAACGTGTCGTTGAACGTCTGCGCCAGGGCGCGGCGCTCGGCGGCCATTTCGTCGGCCAGGGCCTGTTCGCCCTGCAGGACGGCCATGCGCTCCAGCAGCGCCGCATCGAGCGAGGCCTGGGCGGTGGCGTCCACCCACGACCAGTGGGCGTGGTGGTGGCGTCCGCCGGGCACACGCGGCTGATTGGCGAGGCCACTACTTTGGCCGGTGGCCCAGTAGAGGCCGTTGGGCCAGGTGCGGTTGGCGCGACACCAGCGATGGTAGGCCAGCAGCGGCGGCAAGACGGCGGGAATGCGCCCGGCGTCCCCCGTCAGGCGGAAGCGCCGCCATTCGGCCCAGGCCAATAGCGCCGGGCCGGTGCTGTTCGGCTCATAGGGCAGGTGCAGGTCGTCGCCGTCGGCCGGGTCGAGCGCGCGGCCGATGAAGCCGTCGTCGTGCTGGCGGGCGTAGAAGTTGTCCAGCAGTTCGATCAGAGTGGTGGCGCCGGGCACGTAGCCGGCCAACTGCGCGACGAAGGGGGCCGCGCCCATCTCAATCGGCGCGCCGGCCGCCGGCTGCAAGTAGGGGCCAACCAGCGGCGACGCCGGCGTAGGCGGGCACAGAGACGCCCACACTCTTTCCCAGGCCGACCAGTAGAGCCGCTCATAGGCCGGGTCGTCGGGCAGAACGGGAACCGGCAGCCGCGGCCGCACGTCGTCGTAGACGGGCAGCGGGGAGCCGGCGTAACCCTGCCCCGCGCGGAAGGCGTTGCGCTCGACGAGCGGCTCGGGCGGGGGAGGGAGTTTGTGGGACATGGGGCAGTTGTCAGTAGGACAGTAGGACAGTAGGTCAGTAGGACAGTAGGACAGTAGGACAGTAGGACAGTAGGACAGTAAGTCAGTGAATCACTGAGAACTGACCTACTGACCTACTGACCCACTGCTTACGGCGCTATCTCTTCGATGGTGATGCGCGCAATGGCATCGCCGGCGGGGGCGTTGGGGTTGCGCGACGGGTCGCGCGGGGTGATCGCCTCGACGACATCCATGCCCTCGATGACGCGGCCGAAGATGGTGTAGGAGCCGTCAAGCTGGCTAACGTCGCCGTAGGTGATGTACCACTGGCTGCCGTTGGTGTTCGGCCCGGCGTTGGCCATGGCCACAATGCCCTTGGCGTTGTGCGACAGCGTGCGGTCAATCTCGTTGGGGATCATATAACCGGGGCCGCCGCGGCCGGTGCCGCTGGGGTCGCCCGTCTGGGCCACGAAACCGGACAGCACGCGGTGGAAGGTCACGCCGTCGAACCAGCCCTCGCGGGCCAGGAAGACGAAGCTGTTGACCGTCTGCGGCGCGGACTTGGGCAGCAGTTCGATGGTGAACGTGCCACCCTTGGCCATCTCCACGTGGGCCAGATAGCGGGCGTCGGTATTGATGCTCATCGCCGGGGCGGCCTTATACTGCCGCGCGGCCAAATCTTGGACTTTCTTTTCGTCTCTCACAAAAGCCTCCCAGTCTTCCAACTCGCGGGGCAGATTCTCGCCGGGGATGAGCTGCCCGTTGACAATGGCCGACGGCGTGCCGGGCAAGCCCAGCGCGGCGGCCTCCTGCTCAGAATTGCTGACGTAGTCGGCGAAATCGCCGTTGTCGAGCGCGGCGGCGAACGCTTCGCCGTCCAGCCCCAGTTCGACGGCCAGATCAATGAAGAACTGCCGCGCCTCTGCGGCGCTCAGGGCGCTCCAGTCGGCCTGACGAGCGAACAGGGCGTCATGGTACTCCCAGAACCCGTCTTGTGCGCCGGCGGCCTCGGCCGCCTCGGCCGACTTCTGGGCGTTGGGGTGGATGCTCGTCAGCGGAAAGTGACGGTAGATTACCTGGACATCTTCGGGGTAAGTTTCGGCCAGGCTCTTTAGCAGAGGGGCGAAGCTGGCGCAGCCCGGGCACTGGAAGTCGGCATATTCGATGATCGTCACCGCCGGGTCAACCAGGTCGCCCTTCTTCCAGTCGCGCTCGCGGGCCAGGGTGGGGTCGTCGGCGGGCGCGTCCGTGGCGGCGGGCGCTGCCTCTGCCTCTCCGCCGCCGGCTGTAGTCGGTTCGGCCGTTACTGCGGCCG
>WBZP01002612.1_pt1 | contig 20469 bp, 23 predicted proteins | sample 5204301 | NCBI WGS metagenome assembly WBZP01 (sample SAMN12412401, study PRJNA552823) | activated sludge metagenome | isolation source: activated sludge from nitrification reactor of wastewater treatment plant... | place: USA: Pennsylvania | collected 2017
TGGGCAGTTGTAAATTTGCTTTTGCGCATGGTCAAAATATTGGTGCAAAGTTAAACAGTTTTTTCTAACTCCGCTCCATTTTATTGCGGTGGCGTGCTGAGGGAAGAGGACAGCCGCAGATACCATTTTTGGTAAGCAGGGACAGAGATAATTCAAAGAAAGCAATATATAAGTCAGTAGAGCCGGTTTTACAATAATGATAGTGACGTTGTATATGTTCTCTTTGAAAATCGTCTAAGTGCTGAATCCGAATGTATGGCGGATTACCAACGATAAAGTCGAATTTTTCCAACCCAGCAGGGGCAGTAAACAAATCAAAGGTGGCCCTGTATTTCAGTATGGAATTAGTAACCCTGATATTCCATTGTATATCTATTTGGAAAGACCTAATGAGATTGTTCAAATTTTCAATGCACAAACTAATGGCATCTGCATCAATATCCCATCCATATACACACTCTAAATTTTTACGTAAATCTTCCCTGGGCGATATCTGTATAATACGTTCAACTACTTTTACTAAAAAGCGTCCGTCTCCACAAGCCGGGTCTAATATGAGTTTTCCCAAGATGTCGCTGCCATGATAGCCCACGTCATCCAATATCTTATCAACAATAAATTCAGGTGTATAAACCTGTCCAAATAATTTCTTTTTATTATATGTTTTCTGTAAACTTCCCATTTTTTCTCCGTTTATTTATTTTTATAGAAGTTTTTATAATAACTAATATCCGAAAAGAAATTTTTTAAGGACAGTTGTTTTTTTAAAAGTTGTGCGAAGTCTTTATCGAAATACGCATCCAGGTCAACCGCCTTTGCAGTTTGCGTTTCTTCATCAATGCTTACCAGAAGAACACCCAACATCATGGGCCGGTACGCTTGCGGTGAATCATATTTTAATTTTATATATTTCAATAAATCCTTTTTGTTGATAATTTCCGTTTTTGCAGCCAAATCTGTTTCATTCTTTTTATAATAGGGCGTTTCCAGACGCAAAATTATCCTTCTACTTTTAGTTCTCTGCTCCCCTCTCCTAAATACGATACTTCGAATTCTTTCCCCCATATCGCACTTAAAGTATCCGCTACAAAAAGGTGTATTGGCCTGAGCTTGGCATTGCTCCTTGCCCCTTTCAATTTGTACATTTTGAAGGATTGCCCTATGGCACTCAGAAAGTCCGCTTCGTTAAATTTCATAATTTAAGCCGTAAAGGTAGGACAATTTATATCACTTTTCAACTTTTTTGCGCTATAGACATCACGTTTGCGCCATTTGGTTTGGCATGGTACGTTAATCCTCATTTCGTCCATTTGAGCGTGCCAATCAACCGCTGTACATCTTTTTTCATAAAATCTATCACTGGTGCTAAGGAGTCGGGGCGGGCCTGGGTATTGAAATAGAGCGCTCCCCGAAAAAAATGGTGCGTAGAGTCGGTCAGGTAGAACTGACACGACGAGGCCGCCGGGCCTTCCACATCGAACACCATACCATGTACACGGTCAGCGGTGCGGTGTATCGGCGTTTCTTCGATGTAGTTAGCCTTCACATTGTGCTTTTGCGTCATGGCAAAAGCATCCTGAACCAGGGTATCGAAGGCCACGCGGTTGGCTATTGCATAATAACTGCAATAAATTTTGGCATTCAGGCCCGGCACGGAAAGGTTGAACCAGCAATCGTTGACAGGTTTTCCGCCGAAAAAACTCGTGTCGCGCTCTACGACGGCGTAATCGGGTTTTTCAAAAGTGAAAGGACAGCCGGTGTTTGCAAAAGGTACATACTTTTTGACCGGATAGATGACGCGTGGATAAGCGCGGGGCTTGGGAATGGCCACTTCTTCGTCGCAGGCAGTGCCTATTAGCACTATACAAAACAGAACAATGCTGTAGCGGATACACGTCGAGAAGGAAGCAGTAGGAAACATCAGAAACTCCATATAGGTAGATTAAGCGACAAAAAAGGGGTTCTTATTGTGCAGGAAGCATTTTCTGTCGGCCTGCTTTCAGACCAAATCGAACAGATCGCGCACGCCCGGCGTGCGGGAAAAACAAAAGCCTTCTGCAAACTCTGCCTGAATGGAACGACCAAACACCCGCCCTTTGGCTTCCATAAACTCTATAAAATCCCTGCCGGAAATTGGCGTGTTGGCGGCCTCCGATTTGGGGTCGTAGAACTGCGAACTGAAAGCCAGAATAGCCTGCATTTTTTGCTCAAACCACGGGGTAATATCCACTATAAAATCGGGCGTAAGTTGTTTATCCTGAATGTAATGATAAACGGCTTTGGGTCGCCAGGGAGATTGCACGGTTCCTGATTCGTCGCGGGTTTCTATTTTGGCCAATCCACTGTAAAAACAGGCATCTGCGGCCAGTTTGGCAGCCCTGCCGTGATCGGGGTGGCGGTCGTCGGGGGCATTGCACAACACAATATCGGGGCGGCAGCTGCGCAGCACCGACACAATGGGCAGCCAGTGATCGGGATGCAAGGTAAAGAAACCATCCGGCACACGGAGGGTTTTACGGAAAGCGGCACCGAGGATGCGGGCGGCATTGGCGGCTTCCACGGCCCGCAACTCCGCCGTACCCCGCGTACCAAGTTCGCCACCGCTGAGGTCGAGGATACCGAACGTTTTTCCCTGAGCGGCATGGCGCAGTAAGGTGCCGGAAGTACTCAACTCCACGTCGTCGGGATGTGCGCCAATAGCCAGAATATCTACTTTTGTCATAGCAAATGGGATTTTGACAGTATCTTTGCCCAAAAATGAGAAAATAGTTTATGCAAACAGCAGATAACGCGGACACATCTTTCCCGGAGGAGCAATTAACAGAATGCCGTGCGCGTTTGGCTGCGGTGGAAAAGGCCTTTATGGAAGCCGAAAACCGGGCGCAAAAGTATGCACAGGAACAGAGAAAGTGGACGGAATGGCAACATTCGCAGCAAAATAATTTTCAGCGCCTGCAAGCCGATTACGAAAATTTGCGGGTACAAAAAGGCGGCTTTGGCTTTAAAAGCCTGCTGGCCTGTGGGACAGTCAGTGCCTTTGCAGGTGCCCTCTTGTGCTTTTTGTTTTTCCGGCCAACCGACCAGCATGTCCAGGCATTTGAGCAGTTTCGCCGCGAAGAGCTGTTTTCGATAGAATATGCCCTGAGCGAAGGGCGATTCGATGAGGTGGAAAAGAGCCTGCATGCGCAGCGCGACCTGCCGCACTATCGGCCCATTCATGCCGAAATAGAGGCGCTGCGGAAGTTGGTCACCGCAGCAAAGCGGGGCTGCCATTAAAGTACAATACGCGCTTAGGCATTGAATTTTTCTGCAATTACAATTGCAGTGCAGCTGACACCCTTTATTTTCCCCTCTAACCACGAGATGACATCCAAATACAGAAAAGAACGGCGCTCGTAGGGTAATTCGCGCAGTTTAAGCAGACGAGCGTGCAACTGCCGGAAAGCACGGAGCAAATTCTCCGGATCGCTGTGCAGTTCCTGGCGCAGGAATTTCAGAATTTCTTTCTGAAACGCGTTGAGGTCTTCCATTTTGGCTAAGAAGCGATACACGGACAGCACCAAATATTCCAGCAGATCGTAGTGTTTCAATTCGTAATGGGCAATGAGATGGAGAATGCGGGCATAACACTGGATGTCTTCGCGCAGGTTTCCGGTCTGAAAATGGATAATGCGGTTGAGATATTCAATACACTTCCCCATGTCGCCACTGCCAAAGTAGAGGCAGCCGATTTTGTAATATAACACCAACACACGATGTCGGTCCAAGTAGTCGCCAAAGCGCTCGATTTGGAATTCTATTTCTTCGGCTATGCCCAACCCGGCACTAAAACTGCCCTCCATGAAGTGCTGGTTGATTTTGGCCATATATAAATAAATGAATGCCTGTATCTGTGCGTTTACATTGAAACCATCGGCGGCATGCTCCAAAAAAACTTCCATTCGCTCCAAAACCCGACAAAACCGCTCGTATTGAAGATTGAAGAAATGGGCTGTCAGGAGATTGTGCAATGCGCGCAGATAGAGATCGGGATCGGCCCGCAACACGTCGGGCGAGTCCCGATACAAATCCACCCACGTTTGCGCATAGCGGTAATATTGGACAAAGTTTTGCAGGATATAGTAGTACCACATATAGCACTGGCAATAAGAGACTTTTTCGTAAAAATCCAATTGCCGGAAATCCACAGCGGGCAAATTGCTGCGGAAAAAAGCATGCAGGATGTAGGCTTCCTGCTCGGTCTTGACATGGCCGGTTTTGATGTACATACCGTACAACTGCAAAGCCAGCCCGGAGAGGCGCTCGCCGGTTTGGGCCAACAGAGCGGCCCTGCCGGAAGCCTCTGTGAGTTGTTCGGCGCGGTTGTCCATGCTGCGCGTAATATGGCGCAATTCGATCATCTTGGTAAACTCCAGCACCTCTAATAGCAATACATTGAGCTGCGATTGTCGGGCGGCTTCCTCTGCTTTTTCCAAAATGCGCAGACTTTGCTGATACAACCCCTTGTTATACAACACTTTGGCAAAATCCAACTGCTCGCGCAAGGCCATATCGGGGCTGCGGGTACTGTGCAAATTGCGCAGGGTGGTGAGTATTTGCCGATACAAATGCCGTTTCAGGTTGGGCAACTGGGTACGCTTAATGTCGGGCGCTTTTTTAAAAATAATTTCCTCATCATAATCGCGCATCCTGTCCAATAAATCAAACAACTGTACAAAAAGCGCCGTCTCTGCCGAACCGCGTTCGGCTCGACAGGCGATTTTGAACTGGCGTTTTTCCGCCTTATTCATGCTCTGTATCAGGCGAAAAAGTGCGTCAGTAATGGGCACAGAAGAACTACAGGTTGATAAACAAGAAGATCAGAGTAGAACGGAGCGGCAACGTCACTTAGCCGCTATCACGCCGAGTACGACACCGAGGGCAAAGCCTCCTACCCCGCCGACCAGCAGCCCCCAGGCCCGTTTGGTGAACGACCATTTATTGGCTTCTTCGGCCAGATCGCGGGCATTGGTGACCTGCTCACTCATGGATTTGACAGAACTGTTGAGTATTTCGTTGGTCTTTTCGCACATTTCTAATTGCCGGGCCTGATTGTCGCGCAATTGCGTCAGGGTATTGAGTTGCCGCGAAATCAGGGTATCGCGCTCGCGCAGGACCTGATTTTCCTCAGTGAGTTTACTGTTCAGCTGCGTACTTCGGTTGGCAATGTCCACCACCTTTTTGAGGATGGAGCGCGGCAGGGTAACAGTGGGAAAATTGGTATTGTCCAACCGAATGCGCGGCAAATCTGCCTCTGTTTCAGCGACAAAGGCCGCGATTTTACTGGTATCCTGCCCCTGTATGAAAGGGAAATTTTCGACGCGCAGCTGCGCGAAAAGGGGACTGCACAAAGGCAGTGAGAGAAGTAAAAGGGTAAAAAAATGTTTTCTCATGGAAGGTTAATTTTTAATGCCATTGCTTTGAATGAGTTCGTTGAGGTCGCGCACGTCTTCGTCCAAACGAATGCGCGCTTCCCGCACTTCTTCAAATGCTTTCTGTAGTTTTACAGAATTTTTGGTCTTGAGTTCCAGAATCGTGTCCAATTGTTGATACAATTGCTGGTTCATCTGAAGAAACTCGAATTTTCGTTTTGTGTAATTGGCATTGACCGAATCCACTGTGGCCAGCAAACGCGTTTGCTGGTCTTTGATAGCCTGCAATTCGGCCTTTAACTCGGCTTTCCGGCTGATTTCTCCGCGCAGATAAGCCCCTGCAAAGAAGACCGACACCAGCAAAGCTACTAAACTACCGACATTTTGGTTCATGTCTGAAAAAATAGAGGTGTGAAAGGAAGACTGAAAATACTTGTACGCTGTAAAGAAAAAAATATTGTACGCAACAGGACCCAATTAAAAACAGATTTGGCAATTCCCAAAATCCCCCTATCTTTGCGTCCTAAAACTACGATTCACTATGCGCTACTTTTTGCCGGTGCTGCTCTTCTGTACGCCCCTCCTGAAGGCACAGACATTCGAGCAAACCGACCAACCCAAAGAAAAATTCCCTTTTTCCATTACGCTGACCTCTATGGACAGCACCCGGGAAATTTCCTCTGCCAGGTTGTTTGAAAAAGGAAAACCCACTGTACTGGCTTTTTGGCTGACCACCTGTATGCCCTGTCAGATGGAACTGGCTGCTTACACCAAAAACTATGCTGCCTGGAAAAAAGAGATGGATTTCAATATGTACGCCATTTCTACCGACTGGCCCGAACGCTTCCGGCGCATTGCTGAAAAAGCCGACGCTGCCAAGTGGCCCTTTCCGGTGTATTGGGAGGGGAAACGCAGCTTCCACAACATCCTCCCCGGCGACCTCAACGGCTTGCCGCAGGTGTTCATTTTCGACAAAAATGGGGTATTAGTATGGCGGCACCGCCGCTACGCTCCCGGCGATGAGATGCTGGTCTATAACAAACTCAAAAACCTCTCTCTCCAAACCGATGAATGATAATTGTTAATTGTTAATTGTTAATTGTTAATTGTTAATTGTTAATTGTTAATTGTTAATTGTTAATTGTTAATTGTTAATTGTTAATAATCAAACACTCATCACTCATCACTCTCTTACATACTATGCAATTAGAAGAAGTCAAACAAGGGGCTAAACGCGTTACCCGGCGCATCCTGTGGGGATTGCTCATTTTAGCAGTAGTAGGTTCCACGGCCTACTATTTTGTGCGTACCTACACCGTCAGCGAAGGCTCCCGCACCGGCCTTTTATTCAAGGTCACCAAAAAAGGGTATGTTTTTAAAACCTACGAAGGGCAATTGCACCTCGGCGGCAGCGTGATGATGACCGAGCAAAGTATATGGAATTTCTCCGCCACCGACGATGCTATTTATCAGACTTTGCAAAAAAGCGAAGGCAAAACCGTGACCTTGCATTACCGGCAACTACAAAACACTTTCCCCTGGCAGGGCGATACCGATTACATTGTGTATAAGGTAGAAACACAGTAGGCAGTAAGACCCATGGCTAAAACGCCATGATTTGTGTCAATATTTTTTTCGTTTCCGGCAGAGGGCGTATGCCCATTTCCTCTTCCAGCACCTTTTCGCAGACCCGATAGGTTTTAATGGCCATCGGTCGGTTCCCTTTGTGCAGCCATGCCTGCATCTGGATACGATAAGCCTCTTCCCAAGTGGCATCCAGCAGCAGGGCTTGTTGAGACAGCCGAATGCTTTCAGCCGGATTCCGGTGCAGCAGCAATTCAGCCAGCGAAATCATGGCCCCCAGGGCCAGCACTTGCAGGCGTTCGCGCTCATCGCACGACCAGTCTTCATAGATGCGTTCGGGCAGATAACTGCCCTTGTACAAGTCAATAGCAGCACTATAGGCCCCAATGGCCGCTGCGGAATCCGTGTGTAAACAGCGATTGCCCGCCGCCACAGAAACCTCAAAAGCATCGGCATCTATCCATATATCTGCGGTACGCAACTCGTAGGTCTGTCCCTGTCGGGCAATAAAGCGGGCTTCAGCATGGCTCTTTTTGTCGGGTTCCAGCACTTTGCTGATGCCGTGCAGGGCCACTTTAAAACTTTGCTCACCGCTGTCGCCGTCTTCCTCCCACAGGCGATCCATGATTTGCTCCTTGTGCTGCGCTTTTCGATGGCGAGCCGTCAAAAAATACTGAAACAACTGAATGGTCTTATCCCGCCCCCAGTTTTTGGGCAATACGACACTGCCCTGTCGCCACACTTCAAAAGTGCCGAGGGTAAAGACCTGTAAAAGGGCTGTCTTTTTTTTCTCTGCAAGGGCCTCGATGGTCATTTTTTCGGACGCTGTAGTTTCTCCACCTTTTGATTCAGGGCGCTGATCTCTTCCGACATTTGAGCCAACAGGGCCATCATGTCTTTAAAATCGGACTTCGATACGCCCCGCCACTCATCTATTTCCAAGCGCTGGCCAATGGTCTCTTCGATGCGCTGGTTGATCACATCGCCCATTTGGTGCATTTGTTCCTGCAAGTGCGCCACCTGTTTGCGCGGGTCTTTGATGGACTCCCGCACCAAACGGGGTGCATCCGAAGCGACCTTTTTCCATAAATCTAAGCTTTTGGACAGGATGCCCTTCTGCTCTTCCGGCGATTTTTCGGCCACCGCCCGCAAAGTCAGGTCAGAGAGCTTTTCCTGAACGAAAGCCACCACTTCCTCAAAATCGCGGAAATACTTTTCCGCATCGCCCTGTACATGGCGAATGTGTCCACGCCATTGTACTTGTGCTTCGTTTTCTTCATTCTGATATATTTTCTGCGTAAAGCGCAGGACGAAAGAGGCCGTTTGTTCTTTTTTCATGTGGAAAAATCAAAAAAGGAATGCTATACAGAAGCGAAAAAATGCAAATGTACCGCGAGGAGCAGCGGTATTATTCGTCCGATTCGCGGACGCGCCGGATAAAAATCTCGTTGAAAGTAGGCAGAATTTCTTCAAAATGTAGTATTTCATGGCCCCCGTTCATGAGGTGTCGCAACAGGTCGTTGCCCGATTGTTGTTCGCGCAGACGCACCGTCAGCGTGGTATCGCGGCGCTGCGCAATGGTAAAGGCCCCGTTTAGCGATTCGTCGCTAACCACAGCAGCCGTTTGCACCCGGTAGAGATGCTCTTTGTAATCATTTTTAATATCCCTGACTACCCCCTGCAACACGTTTTGACCCTGGTTGATGAGTACAATATGATCGCACATTTCCTCCACCTGCTCCATGCGGTGGGTACTGAACAGAATGCTGGTACCCTGTCGGTGCAGCTGCTCTATCTCATCTTTGATCAGGTTGGCGTTGATGGGGTCTAAGCCCGTAAAAGGTTCATCCAGAATCAGCAAACGGGGGTTGTGTACCACAGTGGCTATAAACTGCACCTTTTGCTGCATACCTTTCGAAAGGTCTTCCACTTTCTTGGACCACCAGGCCGTGATGTCAAATTTTTGCATCCAGTGGTCTATGGCTTTTCGGGCCTGCGTGGCAGACATGCCTTTCAGGCGGGCGAGATAGAGCAGGTGCTCCCCTACCTGCATTTTTTTATACAGGCCCCGTTCTTCCGGCATATATCCCATTTTCTCCGGCGAACGCGCATTGAGCGGTTGCCCATCCAACCAGATGCTCCCTTCATCGGGGCCGGTAATGGTGGTAATCATGCGGAGCAGAGAAGTTTTGCCTGCTCCATTGGGTCCCAAAAGGCCAAAAACACTGCCCTCCGGAACATCGAAACTGACATGGTTGACAGCAGTATGCTGCGCATAGCGCTTGACAACCCCTCGAACGGATAAAATCATGGCCCAAAGGTAAGAGCTTATAAGCATACAGCCCTTTTTTTAAGACAAAATGCCATTTTTTTAAGACGATGATAAAATACATTAATTGATTTAAAAATTTATATTTATTTAATTTAAAATCAATTTTTTGAAAAAATTACCTTTTGTTTTGTGTCAAAAATTAAGTGAAATAACCCCCTTTTCGTGCATGAAAAATTGTTTCTTACCCTTGTTTTGTGTCAAAAAATCCTTATTTTTGCCCCCGTTTTGTGCAGCAGTCAAATTTTATACGACACATAACCCACCCTCATTTCTAAAAAGCATCATGTATCAACGTACTATTCTTAAAGAGTTGGAGGCGTGGCGCACGTCCGACAACCGAAAACCCCTGATTTTGCGCGGCGCAAGGCAGGTGGGCAAAACCACAGTGGTAAATTTGTTTGCTGCACGCTACCGTCAGTATTTATATGTAAACCTGGAAAGGCGGGAGGATGCGGCTCCCTTCCTTCAATTTTCGCGCTTCTCCGGTTTAGTGGAGTCTTTGTTTTTTTTGAAAGATAAAGACATACAGGAACGGGATACCCTGCTGTTTATTGACGAGATCAACGCCGTACCGGCTGCCATCGGTTTGCTGCGCTATTTTTTGGAGGACTATCCATGGTTACACGTCATTGCAGCGGGTTCGCTGCTCGAAACCACGCTTAAAGAAGAGGTGTCCATGCCGGTAGGGCGGGTGGAATACAAAGTGGTGCGTCCTGTGTCTTTCCGCGAATTTTTGGAAGCCCTCGGAGAAGACGCGGCCCTGCGGCAATACGAGTCCGTACCTGTTGCAGAATTTGCGCATAGCAAACTACTCTGGTTGTTTCATCAGTACACATTGATCGGCGGCATGCCGGAAATTGTCGGCTTATATGCACGAAACAGAAACTTAACGACCCTTTTGCCCGTGTACGAATCGCTACAGGTGTCTTTCCTGAACGATGTAGAAAAATATGCGCGCAACAGCAACGCTGTTCAGGTTATTCGCCATGTCATTAGTGCCATGTCTTTTGAAGCCGGGAACCGCATCAAATTTCAGAATTTTGGACAGTCCAACTACAGTTCGCGCGAGGTAGGCGAAGCGTTGCGTACGCTTGAAAAGGCCATGCTTTTATCGTTGATATATCCCGGAACAGCAGTGAGACCCCCGCTTATAGCAGATAGAAAGCGCGCACCCCGCCTTCAACTTTTGGATACCGGTCTGATGAATTATGTGGCGGGCTTACAAAAGGAGTTGATTCAGGTAACAGAATTGAACAGCCTGTACCAGGGTAAAGTGGCAGAGCAGATTGTAGGACAGGAGATGTTGGCTTCGCGTTCCAATATATTGCACGATCTGCATTTTTGGGTACGCGAAAAGCAAAATGCTACTGCGGAATTGGATTTTATACGTATTTTTGAAGACAAAGTAGTGCCGATAGAAGTAAAATCGGGACAAACAGGTCGGATGCGTTCTTTGCATTTATTTATGGAAGAGTCCCCACACGATCTGGCCGTTCGGCTCTACGCAGGAGCGCTGCGTCAGGATACCATCAAAACGCCCACGGGCCACCCTTACCGATTGCTCAGTTTGCCCTACTTTTTGGCGGGCAAAATAGATGAATATCTCCATTGGATGGCGAACAATTCCTGATATTAGCAGCGATTTCTGCTTTGGAAAAAGCTGCCATTTATTTTTAACCCGAGTGTCATGCTGAACGAAGTGAAGCATCTGGCCAAGCGTTTTAAAAATATGTATTGATTTTTACGTATAAATATATAAAAATTAATATATTAAAAAATTCACCTGAATACCCCGATCAACACTTCCCAGTCCCGCCCTGCCGTCCAGTCTTTGGCATACAAAAAGTTCAGGCGGGCAATAGCGTCGCTGTTGAGTTCGGCAGCCGCAGGCAGCGTCTGTCCGATGGTAAAAGCAGCAGGCTTAAGGCGGGGGAGGGTATCGTTTTGCGGATGCGGAATGTAGCCCACCCAGGTCGCTTTCCCCAGCAGGACGCGCCCGGCGAATTGTCGCCAGCGGGTGCGGTGCCGCGAAAACAACAACACCCACGGCAGGGCGGCACACCACAGCAGGTCGAACAGGCGCTTGTTGCGCCGTTGGCGTGGCGTGGCGATGTTGTATTGCAGGGTGAAGGTATAGAGTTCGCCGGGTTCGTTGCGGTTGCTGCTTCCGATGATGCTAAGGCTTTCTTCGGGGACAATTTTGTAAGCGACCTGCGGGCCGATGCGGGTCATCCAGCGCAAAATATCCTGAGAGCGCACATCGCGGGAGCAGAAAATTACTTCGCTGATCCGGTAAATGCGCACCATTTCGTCCAATTGTTCTAAATGCCCCAATTGGCCGCTTTCCACAGAGGTTCGAGCGGGAGACACGCTCCCGATGATATGAAAGGGAAGCCCTGTCTGCTGTAAGAGCTGTTGCACCCGGGTACATTCTTTGACAGTGCCGGCCAGCAGGACGTTTTTGCGTTGTTCGCGTCCGATGCCCCAATGCCGAAACGTGAGGTAGTGGGCCACACTGCGCACAGCAGGCAAAGCAAAGGCAGCCCAGACGGCTCCCAGCAGCAGTAAAGCCCGCGAAGGCCGGTAATTGAGATCGAGCAGGCCGTAGATGGCTAATAATACCAGGGTCCCCAACCCCAGACTGCGCAGCAAACGACGCAGGTCGTAGCGCTCGTCGTAGCCGCCGCCCAACCAGACGGAACCCAGCCAGACAGCGGTGTATAGGGGGAAATTGAAAAACAGCACCCGCTTCTCGAACCAATTGGAATCGTGGTAATAATAGTCTGCCCAGAAATTCTTTAAAAAAACCAGCCCCGCATAAATCAGTATGCCTTCCAGCAGCGGCAGCCAGATGTGCTGCCACAGGTTTTTGGCCAACGTCACACCCGCCCGCAGCCAGATGGCAGTTTGCAGCATGGCGGTCAGCCCGTTGGCCTGGCGACCCTGAAAATGCTTTTTAGTAAAAATAATCATGGCCTGATAAAACGTTTTGACGTAGTTCAGGCTGCCTTTTTTGGTACTTTCCCCTTTATAATGAATAATTTTTGTATCGGCAAAATAATAATTTTTATAACCGGCTTTTATAATGGAATAAGACAGGTCTATGTCTTCCCCGTACATAAAATAGGTTTCGTCCAACAACCCGGCGGCAAACAGGGCTTCGCGGCGCATCCACATGAAAGCACCCGACAAAATGTCGGCTTCATGGGTTTCGTCCGCACTCAGGTGTCCGAGGTAGTAGCCATTGAAGCGGACACTGCGGGGAAAAAGGGCCGACAACCCCACACTTTTGCAGAAGGCCACCCAGGGCGAGGGGAAACCGCGCTTGCTTTCGGGCAGGAAAGCGCCGCTGCCGTCAATCATCTTTACGCCGAGGGCACCTGCTTCCGGATGGCTGTCCATGAAATGCAGACACTTGGAAAAAGTATCTTCCTCGACCAGCGTATCGGGATTGAGCAGGAGTACATAACGCCCCCGACATTGCCGGATGGCCTGGTTATTGGCCGCTGCGAAGCCCACATTGGCGGTGTTGACCAAAAGGTGTACTTCCGGAAATTTTTCGCGCACCATCCGGACTGAATCATCCACCGAATTGTTGTCCACCACCCATACTTCCCCCTCTATGCCGCGCAAAGCACGCCGTACCGAGTGCAACGCCTGCTCTAAAAAGTGCCGGACGTTGTAATTGACAATGATAACCGATAGGTGCACGCGCTGTAAACTAAGCACGCAAAAAGCGCATCACGAGGATGCAGCAGGGGGCTTTTTGCCCGTCGAAGTGCCTTCGAGCAGGTCTTCCACCCTGATAAATTTGCGGTGTTCGGTGTGTTTGAAATTTTTATTTGGATTGCCCATCTTCAACAGCCCGATCATTTGCCGGACGATAAAACGGGGTACACTGCGCACAGCGGCCCATACAGGGGGCGGTGCCTCATCTAAACGCAAAGCCCACAGTACGCCGAGGGCGAATATCCCCATGCCTGCCAAAAGTGCTAAGGCCCAGCCGGGTGCAATGAACAGTCCGGCCAAAAACAGCAGTCCCGCCACGCCCACCTGAATAAACATGGGAAGCACAGCAGTGACATAGCCAAAATAGAACTGGTTCCGGCTGGCGCGGGCCAATCCCCGCCCCAGCAGTGTAAGAGCATTGGGCAGGTTTTGGAAATAGGAAAACAGCCAGCGGCTGCGCTGTGTTTGCACGGCATCTCCGGTTTCCACTTTTTCGTCATAGACAATAGCATTGTGGGCATAGGCAATGGTGGCATCGCGGCGGAGCAAAAAATTTTGTAAAATTTTGTCCTCCTGCAGCATTTTTTTCCACTGCGCTTTGCCCTGTTCAATCTCCGGTGAACACAAATAGGCTTTATACAGGTCGGTTTCGGTGGCCATGCCCGAACCGCTGATCACTGCCGAGCCACCCAACAGCCAGGGCAGGCGGCGCTCAATGTAGTTTTTGTAATGTTCGCCCATACTGTCCAAAGCCGCGTAGGTGGTGTCCAGGTTCTTGGCCGTGCGCTGCCCCTGAATGCACTGCTGACCTGCGTGGGCATAGCGATTGATGTGCTCCAGAAAATGCGGATGTGCCAGGTTGTCTGCATCAAACACGGCAATGTAATCGTGCGGGCGGCAGAAGTGCTCCGTGGCATGGATGATGCTCTTCACTTTGAGACGCAGGGGCGGATCGGGTTGCAAGACGGTGAGACGCGGGTCTTCCAGCGTCCATTGCAGATCGGGGCATTCATCCGCCACTAAATAAATGTGCAAATGCGGGTAGGACTGTCGCAACAGCGATTCCACCAAAGGCCGGGCAATGGAGGCATTTTTGTAGGCGGTGATGACACAGGCGTAGTCTAATACGCGGGCCGGATCCAGGACAGGCTCTAATCGTTCTCTCCCCCACCCTTTTCCTGCCAAAATGGTCAGGAAGGGATACAGGAGTTGTGCCAGCATCAAAATGACTAAAAAGATATAGAGGGTGACCAACATGGTGGCGCAAAGATAAAAAAAATAGAGACACCTACCTCCCTTATGAAGAAGTGTGCGGCGCGTTTACTTCAAAAACCCCGCCAATTAATCTTTTACCCTGCCCCAGCCCATCGTATTCAGCATCCAGCGGGGAAGGGGTTTTTCCGGGGAGGAGCGCTTGCGCAGGTCTAAATACCAGTTGAGTTTTTTCAAAAGTGGTATTTTGTGGGTCTCCACAAACTCTATCAGGGTGCCGTCGGGGTCTTCAATGTAGGAAAAATAGCCGGCGGCGGCTCCCATATCGAAGCTGCCGCTGGAATCCACTGTAAAAGGATGCCCCAAAGCAGTGCAGTGTGCTTTCAATGCCGCCATGCCCGTGATGTCGAAGCACAAATGAATGAAACCCAAATCGCCCCAAAAGCGGTTTTCATAGATTTTGCGCGGGGTCGCGTTTTGCATCTGCACCAATTCGATCTCCGTGCGGCCCAACAGGCGGCTGAAAGGCCCTTTGCGCTGTTCCGTATGGGTCAGCACCACGCGGCGACAGGATTCCCGGCTGCCCTCTACGCCCTGCCAATCTTCAAAAATGCCTTCCTGATCGCACAGGATACAGTCGTAGCCGAGTACTTTTTTATAGAAGGCCATGCTTTTGTTCATATCTGTCACCCCGATCACCGCCCCGTAAATGCCGCCTGTGTGGTGCGGGCGACCGGTAGAAAACCAGTCGTCGGCAGCCGTGATTTCAAAAATATTGCCCCACGGGTCTTTAATATAAAAGTGCGTTTGTCCGTCAGGCCGCACTGCGGGGGTGGTGAGGTGCAACACACCTTTTTTGCGCAACTCGTGGAAGGTGGCTTCCACATTTTTGCTTTTTATTTTGCCGATAAAAAGCCCTAAGTCGCCTAAACGGGGTTGAAAAGCCGGGGGTACGGGGGTTCTGCCTGTGTATTGCCAGATTTCCATGCCGCCACCGCCCTGCATATTGAGGGCCAGAATGGCGTGCCGCGCCTGCGGTTGTCCGCCTGTGTAAGGCAGCATAAGACCTGCTGTGGCTGCTTCTTCAAAAACCGGTACGTCCATGCCGAGGTGCCGGCGGTACCATTTAAATGCGGCGTGTACATCTGACACGCCAATGCCGAGTTGCTGAATGCCGGAGATAAACAAAGTTTTTCTACTGTTTGATGTTGAATGCCAACGATGAAACGAAGCGCAAAGGTAAGGGAGAAATGGCAAACGCAAGCAGGTATTTGTGCAGGTGGAAAAGGGGGTTGCTTATGCGACTATTTTTGTGCTTCGTGTGGTATTGCCACGCGGTAGTCCGGGGAGTTTATTGATCTGTATGAAGGCTGCTGACCGGAGGCAATGAATACTGTTTTTACACCCGGACGGTCAGTTTCAGAATATTATTCTAACACTTTAACTTTTTTTACTTTGATGAAATTTTCACTTCTTTCTTTGCTTTTGTGGATGGTACTTGGTTATGCCCCTGTTGCACTTCCTGCTCAGGACTTTATAAGCAGTCCTTACATGGCCGGCGCTTTTAGCGAACCCATCGTTGCAGACTTTAACGGCGACAAAAAACCGGACGTAATGGGCATTAACTATTTTACGGCATCGCCCAACAGGGTTTTACTCAGGATCAATCAGGGCGGTACGCCATTAGAATTCGTCGCAAAACCCTTGGGTATTCCCTTGAAAGCCGCCGGATTGGGCGCTGTCGGCGACTGGGACGGCGATGGTGACATGGATGTGATTATGCCGGAAGATGGCACGCTGCGCCTGCACCTGCTGCGCAACGCAGGCGATGCTTCCTTTACGGTGACACCTCTGGCCCTGCCGGGTGCCCAACGCCTCAAAACGGCGGATGTGGATAAAGACGGTCAGGTGGATTGTGTGGGCATCAACCCGGACAGCAATGCCATTTATTATTACCACAATGTCGGTGGTGCATTTTCGTCCATACGTGTAGGAGGGAACATCGGCGCTCTACAGGATATTGCCTTGGGCGATATAGACAAGGATGGAGATGTGGATATTGTAGTTGGACTTCGACAGTTTGATAAACAGGTACTCCTCTTCCGCAATAAAGGGGTGCAGGGCTTTGAGGAGGTGACCATCGGAGAATATTTCCTGCTGCGCAACTTAGATGCCATAGAGATAGAGGATATAAATGGAGACGGAAGACAGGATGTAGTAGTAGCAGGCAGTTCAGGTGTTTATCTGTTAGCCAATAACGGCACAAACAGCTACAAAATAGAAGATCTTCGATATGGTTTTGAAATCGTCCGAAGTATCGCTGTTGGTGACTTCAATGGCGATGGCAAACAGGATTATGTACTGGGGCGCAATTCAACTGAAATCATCTGGTACAAAAATACCGGCACTTTATCCACCTTTGAAATGCGGAATGTCGGCACCGTGTCACCCGCTTATTCGGTTGTGGCCGCTGACCTGGATGGCGATAAGGACCTGGATTTGGTAGTCACCAACGGGGAGTTCTGGTTTTATACCAACAACATCCCGCAGGAAGTGCCGGTGGTGCAGATCGCAGACAAACAGGTGTCGGTGCGGCCCAATCCTTTCCGGGATGCGCTTTACATAGACAGCGAGGGCACAGGGTACCACCTGACGCTGACGGATGCCCGCAGCAGAACGGTCTTTGCCTCCTCCACGCCTGTTTCCGGTGAAGTGCGCCTGCCTTCCCTTCCCGCAGGCTGGTATGCGCTGACGCTGACAGAACCCCGGACGAACCAATTCAGAACCGCTCTGGTGTATCGAAGCGAATAGCCCGGCCCGGTCATCCCCCACACACCCCGGCTTAGACACAGAGGATTTCAAAACAGAATCCGGGTCTAAGCCGGGTCAGCCCCTGTGTCGGCCAAATCACAAAAAATACCTGTTCGATTTTCACTTTTCACCTTCAACCATTAGAAAAATGCGTGCCTTCTTTCTTTTTCTGCTTACCTTTGCCACTGTGTGGCTGCCCGCGCAGTCCTGCTACCAGCGCCTCGAAGATGCCTCGGGCTTCAACACCGATCCCTATCAGGCCGACCTCGAAGCCGCAGCCTGCGCACTGCGGGCCGTCCTCCCCGATTCCTTTCAAAACAACTTCAAAGTGTCTGATTTCAGGTTTTACCTGCATCAGGAGACTTTTTTAGACGACATCTGGAGACATTTTTACCCCAAAAATAGCCTAAGCCTAATACTGCCCCCTATCATCATTTGAAAGGCGGAGTAAAAAACACAAAACACCATCTGGGAACTTCGGAAAGATTATTCTTCCAATGATTACAAACAAAACACACCTGAAAATATGAAAAAAAGTATTCTGACTTTTTTAATGGCACTACTATTTGCAGGCGTTGCAAGTGCTCAAATATTCATTCGATTCACAGATAAGGATGCGAGTGGAACCCCTCTTACAACAGAACAACTAAACAGTATTGAAACAGCCGCTCAAAAGGCGATTGATATACTACCTGCTACTGACCGACCACTTTTTAAAGTATATGATGCTGGGTTCTATGTGCATCATGCTGTTATGCCCGGTGGCGTTTCGCCTCTTTGGGAACAAATTAAAACTGAAGTTGAAAATCTTCCATCAAGTAAGTATTATCTTATTTTTGGCAGGGAGAGTAGTAGTGAAGGGCTAAATAATAAAATTCGCGTTAAACTAAAACTACCAACGACTTCTGCTTATAGTTGCCTTACTGAAGATGAGAGGCTTAACATAGAGAAGTACATCGAACAGACAGCTAATAGCAACTTAAATGGCTCCTATTATCAGGCGGAAATCGCTGCTCTTAATCTTTTGAAAGACTATTTTTATAAGATCATAGTTTGTAATTGTTCTACTACCAGTACCGATTGCTCCAGATTTGCCAATTTTGAATTTTTGGATGTTCAACTACTTGCATTAGGCTTTCGCAAGAAACAAATTCAACTTGGAGACACTATAACACAGGCTTCATCGGGTGTTTTTGACTACAGGAAAAGGAAAGTCTTTATTGACGGATTTGAATACGATATTGCTGATCAGGTTTCAGAAAATATATCTTTATTTGGGTCAGGGCAGGTATATATCCTTGATAATGAAAGTTTTACCAATGGAGAGTGGCAAACGGCAAAAAACAGTGCCTTGTCATCCCGTTTTGTAGAGTACTGGGTCATACTTACCGACGGCAATAAGCAATCATTTTTGTACTCTCGATACACCATCGGAGCATTGCAGCCTGTTGCAGCCAAAGGCAATAATCACGAAAAGGAAGAAGGACTTGCGCCAATAAGTCCCGTACAGGCAGCACTACAGGTTTTAGGTAATGCGGCAGTAGATGTCTTTTTTCAGGCCGTTATTGCTTATAAATTAGACCCGGAAGTAAAAAATTTCTATCCCGACGCTTTGGGCAAAGTCAGTTACCTTGGTGCGGCGTGGGAGGGCCTTTCAAGTTTGGTTCCATGGAAAAAATATACTAAAGGCAGTGACTATATCGCTATTGCAATGAGGGCCGCAGGAAGTGCTCTGGCGACGGTGGTAGATAAAAGTGTAAAAGATCCAAATTATTCATGGGAACAGGCATGGGATGATTTTGTAGTCGGACTTGGGGCAAGTGTGCTGACTCAACTTGTATTTCATCCAAAAGTAATATCCATTATTGGTTCCAGTTCTCAATATGCCAGACTTTCTTTCGCGAAAGGGTTAAAAAAATTAAACGACAACTTTCCCACTGGTGGAATAAATCGGGTATCCAATGTAGCGTTTACAACTTTTAGGGGTACCATCACCAAAAGAGTTTTAAGCGCAACAGGTGATGTTGCACTTATCAGTCGTGTGAAAGCATTAAGAGGAAAAATGCCCTCAGACCCAAAAAGATCAGGTAATGTTGCCTTAGCATATGCTGAGATTCCAAGTTTGGCAAAGCAGGAATTTTTTGCCCACAGTGATATTCATGATTTGTCAAACTCTACAATACGAGCAAATCTGCCTGAAATATCGCTCAAACCAACCAATAAAATATTTCCTTCGTTAAATGCTCCTAACAAAGAGGGTAAATGGTTTGACAGGGATGTTGATTCAGAGTATAAAATTCTAACAGAAATCGCCGAGTTGTTAGGCGATGATATTAATGCAAGTGGGACGATAAAACTCTTTACGGAACTTGATACCTGTGCAAGTTGCACAAATGTCATTGGTTTGTTTTCAGCGGTTTATGAACACATTAATATAGAAATTATTCACAATAACGGCATCAGATTAAAACCCTAATTATGACAGATTTTAAATACTTCGAATTAATTGCTTACTTCTATTCCGGTATTTTTGGTCAAATTAAGCAAGGCATTGAGTTTGATATGGCTGTAAGCATTAAACTTGATAGTTACTGGTTCTATCCTGAAACCGAAAATAGATTATCCAATTTAATTGTTCTAATTCACTGTCTGAATGTAAGATATGCCATGAACAAAGTATTTACTGTAAAGCAAATTGAAGTTTACAGAAATCAACTTGAATTGATAAAAGATGATGACTTAACGATTTGGCTAAACCAAGAGGAAATAGAGCATTTAAATGAAACTATTTCTCAATTGAATACCGAAATTGACGATTTTCTCAGTAAAAGTTGAATATTGGGTGGATATGTGGTGAAAATGGAACCTTTCCAGGTCATTTTTTGTAATTTGGTGCAGCGTTTCGGTTTTATACTTCGATCCGCCAGGTTTTCAATGTAAATTGATTCGTCTGACTAAAATCTGGTAACTTAAGGTACAATACGTTTCGGTACAAGGTAGATTTTCCCACCTGCCCACCACCATCGGGCAGCCCGCATCCACCCGCATAACATTTTTTAAGGGACGATTGACAATGTTACGTGACGTACACATAACAGATTAGGTATTACGTCTTTCTGTTAAAGTATATTTTGTTTTCTCTGGTTGCCATGCTTTTATAACATGCTGATTATCAGTTTATTATATGAGTTGGCAGTGAGGAGAAGAGTGGCCGTACTATGTCCATTTTGCAATGGATATTTGACAATAACACCCGAAACCCGAAATACGCCAATAAAAACACCCTTCACGCTCCACACCAAAATAAACAAAAGTTCATTGACATACTGGAAGAATAAAAGAATGAGAATGAAAACCAGGAAAGATAAGTATTTCATTCAAAGTGATTTT
>WBZP01002614.1_pt1 | contig 20467 bp, 19 predicted proteins | sample 5204301 | NCBI WGS metagenome assembly WBZP01 (sample SAMN12412401, study PRJNA552823) | activated sludge metagenome | isolation source: activated sludge from nitrification reactor of wastewater treatment plant... | place: USA: Pennsylvania | collected 2017
ACCGAGCCGCGACTCGAGGTCGGCGCTCTCGCGTCGGCGCTGGGCCTCGTTCTCGGCGGCCGACTGCTCGGCGTCGGCGAGCGCGGCACGCAGCGCCTGGACTTCGGCGGCACGCGCCGTCTGGACGTCGGCGAGGCGCTCGCGCAGCAGCGAGACCTCGGCCCGCTCCTCGGCCACCTCGGCCTCGAGCACGCCGGCGCGGTCTGCGAGCGACTGGATCTCGCCGAGCCTGCGCTCGGTGTCGGCGAGCCGTTGCTGGGCGCCGGTCAGCGTCGCCAGCTCGGCCTCCGCCCGCTCGGCCCGTGCACTCGACTCCTCGGCAGCGACCCGCAGGGCCGCCAGCTCGGCCTCGGCGGCGTGGGCGCGTGTCTCGGCGTCGCGGCGCTCGGCGAGCTCGTGCTCGTAGCGCTGGCGCAGAGCGCTGACCTCGCCGGTCAGCTCGCCGTGGAGCTGCGCCAGGCGCTCGGCGTGCTCGCGCTGGCGCCGTTCGAGCTCGGACTCGGCCGTGCGGCGAGCGGCGCGCTCCTCGCGCAGGGTCTCCGACAGTCGCTCGGCGTGCTCGGCGGCCGTCTGCGCGAGCTGGAGGTCACGCTCCTGGATCGCCAGCCGGGAAAGCGCCGCGTCGAGCTCCTGCTCGGCGCGGGTCGCGCGGCCGGTCGCCTCGTCGGCGATCGTCCTCGTCCGGTCACGCTCGCGCTGGGCGAGGGCGAGCGCCTCGCGCAGCGAGAGTATCTCGCTGGTCTGGCGCTCGGCGTGTGACAGGGCGTCCTGGATGTCGGCGAGGCTCGAGAGCAGCCGCGACTCGGGCGCGTCCGCCGGAGGCGGGGCAGGCGGCTCGCTCGCCGGCGGCGGACCGGTCGGCCGGATCGGGATCGCCGGCACGACCGGCGGGGCCACCTCGGGCGCCTCGATCCGCGGCGGCACGAACGGCTCGGGCTCAGCGGCAGGCGCAGGGGCCGGAACCGGATCCGCCGGACCCGCAGGCTTGGGAGGAGCGGGAGGAGCGGGAGGGGCCGGCGGAGCGGTGTCGGCGAGCACGCCGCCCGGGCGGGGCAGGTCGACGATGCCGGCCTGCCCGCTCTCGAGCGCGAACGCGACCCGTTCGGCCTCGACGACCTCACGCGGCGCTGTGAACGTCCCGCGCCAGGCGAGCTCAGGGCCGGCGGCGCCGGGGATCGGCGCGATGTCGTGCTGCGAGGAGTCGGCCGCGAGCCGGTAGGTCCGGCGACCGTCATCGATCAGCATCGACGGCTCCGCCGGCGCGTCGCCGGCTCCCATCAGCTGCCAGCGGCCGGTGATCTTCAGGGTCGCTTGATCGGCTCCAGCGGGGAGCTGCTCGAAGCTGTCGAGCTGGAAGCGCGGCGTCATGTCGGTCGGGGTCTGCCCCCCGGAGGCCGCGAGCGTATTGGTCGCTGCGGTCGCTATCCCCCGGAAAGCGCCAGTTTCAGGATTCGCACTCCGTCTGCGAGTACCTGCTCCGGCGCCGCGGTTCCGTCGATCGTCCGGTAGCGCTCGGGCTGCTCGGCGGCCAGCCGGTCGAAGGCCGCGGTGATCGTCTCGAAGAAGCCCGCGCCTGCCTGCTCGAGCCGATCGTCGCCTGCGCGGCGCTCGGCGCCGACCGCCGGTGGGACGCGCACGTAGAGGGTCAGATCGGGCGTGAGGCCGCCGGTCGCGAAGGCGTTGATCGCGGCGACGGCGTCGATGCCGAGCTCCCGTCCCGCGCCCTGGTAGGCGAGCGAGGAGTCGGTGAAGCGGTCGAGCAGAACGTCGGCGCCCGAGGCCAGCAGCGGCTCGAGCCGCTCGCTGACGAGCTGGGCACGCGCTGCTGCGAACAACAGCGCCTCGGCGCGAGGGTCGATCCGCAGCTGCGGATCCTTGACGAGATCGCGGATCCGCTCCGACGCGGCGACGCCGCCCGGCTCGCGCAGGAGCTGAAGCCCGGGGAAGGCGGCCAGCAGACCGCCGGCGAGCGTCGACTTACCGGCGCCGTCGATCCCTTCGAGCGTGATCAGCCTTCCGCGCCGCGACATCGCGGCGACTGTAACGTGGCCGCCGTGAGCGTGGACAGCGTCGAGGTTGCGACGAGACACCATCCGCACGCGCGTGCGGTCCTCTCGCCGGTCGTCGCCGGGGCCGCGAGCCCGTCTCACGCGTACCTATTCCACGGCCCGCCCGGGGCCGGCAAGGCGGACGCCGCCCGCTCGTTCGCGGCGGAGCTGATCGCCGAGGGTGCCGCGGACCCGGGTGACGCCCGCCGCCGCGCGCTCGCGGGAGTCCACCCGGACATGACCTGGGTCCGGCCGACCGGTGCCGCCGAGATGCTCGTCGGCGACATCGACGAGGCGGTCGTGATGGCGGCGACGCGGACGCCGTTCGAGTCGCGCCGGCGGGTCTTCGTGATCGAACGCGCCGACACCCTCACCGACCAGGCCGCCAACCGGCTGCTGAAGACGCTCGAGGAGCCGCCGCCGTTCGCCCACATGATCCTGCTCACGGGCCGGATCGGGGACGCCCTTCCGACGATTCGCTCGCGTTGCCTCGCTGTCAGGTTCGAGGCGCTGACCGCCGACCAGCTCGCCGACCACCTGATCGACGAGCACGCCTGCGATCTCGAGCTGGCCCGCAGCAGCGCCCGCCTCGCGCGTGGTGACGCGCGGCGCGCGCGCTGGCTCGTCACCGGGCAGGGCCGGGCGCTCCGCTCCTCGGCCGAGCGCTACGTCCGCGATGCGATCGCGGGCGAGGCTGCCTCGCGGTCGTGGCTCGAGCTGCTGAAGCTCGCCCGCGCCTCCGGGGAGGACGCCAAGCGGGCGACCGAGGAGCAGTTCGGCGAGCGCGCCGAGCAGCTGCCGCGATCCGACGCGGCACGCATCCGCCGCGAGGGGGAGCAGGCGGCGCGGCGCGCGCAGCGCAGGGCGGCGACGGGGGCAATCGACGACGCGCTGAGGCTCTCCTCGCTCTGGCTGCGTGACCTCGCATGCGTCGCCGATGGCGGTGACCGTCAGATCTGCAACAGCGACCGGCTCCCGGCGCTGCGCGAGGACACGGCGCGGATCGTCCGGCCGGGCGGTCTGCAGGACGCCGTCCTCGCCGTCGAGGACGCGCGGACCACGTTGATCGTCAACCCGAGCGAAGAGCTGCTGCTCGAGGCGCTCGCGCTGCGGGTGGGACGGGTGCTCAGCGGCGTCAGCTGAGCACGCCGGCACCGGCGAGCGTGATCACAGCGGCGCCGAGCACTACGCGGTAGATCACGAACGCGCGCAGCGAGTGCGTCGTGACGTAACGGAGCAGCCACGCGATCACTGCGTAGCCGAGCACGAACGAGATGCCGGTCGCGATCGCGATCGCCCACCACGAGGCGTCACCCGGCGCTTCGCCGCCGGCCAGCTTCAGCACCTCGAAGAATCCGCTCGCGAGCACCGCCGGGACGGCCAGCAGGAACGAGAAGCGCGCGGCGGCCTCGCGCGTCAGGCCCAGGAACAGTCCGGCTGACATCGTCGCTCCCGAGCGTGAGACGCCCGGGATCAGCGCGAGCGACTGCGCGAGGCCGATCAGGATGCCCGAGCGCGTGTCTAGCGCGTCGATCTCATGCTGCTGCGAGGCGCGCGCGTCGATCCAGCCGAGGATCAGGCCGAACACGATCAAGGTCGTGCCGATCAGGTACAGGTTGCGGGCGCCGGTCTCGATCTGGTCCTGGAATTTGAACCCGAGCAGGCCGATCGGGATCGTCGCGATGATGATGTACCAGCCGAGCTTGGCGGCCGGGTCGCTGCGCAGCTCCGGGTTGGTCAGCGAGCGCAGCCAGTGCGTCGCTGCCTGCCAGAGGTCGTGGCGGAAGTAGATGAGCACGGCCGCCTCGGTCCCGAGCTGCGTGATCGCGGTGAACGCGGCGCCCGGGTCGTCCCAGCCGAAGGCAGAGGCGACGATCCGCTGGTGGGCCGAGGAGGAGATCGGCAGGAACTCGGTCAGCGCCTGCACGATGCCGAGGATGATCGCCTGGAAGACGTCCACGTCGGCGCGTGACGCTAGCGCGCCCGGCCGTCAAGGACGGCTCAGACCAGCCGATAGGATGGGGCAGCCCCGCCGCCGTAGCTCAGCTGGTAGAGCACTTCACTCGTAATGAAGGGGTCAGCGGTTCGAGTCCGCTCGGCGGCTTGCGGGCGCAGTTCGGTGACGTCACCGAGCGAGCGAGCTCGGTCTATTCGTTGGCCCACAGCGCGAGCCACGGCCGGTGGTACGCCCTGTCTGGGCCGCCGGCCGCGGCCCAGAGCGTTCGCCGGTCGAGCCGGCAGTGACGTGGTCGGGAGCGTGAGGGTCCACCGAGCCGACCCTAGTAGTGATCCGTCGGTGGTCATGAGATCGCGCATATCGCGCGATCTCATGACCACCGACGCCGGCGGGCCGAGCTCAGGCCCCGACCAGCGCGGCGACGAAGTCGTCCGACGGCGCGGCCACCAGCTCCGCGGGCGTCCCGTCCTGCACGACGGTGCCCTCGCGCAGCACGACGACGCGCGACGCGAGCGCGGCGGCGTCACGGAAGTCGTGGGTGACGAGCAACGTCGGTAGGCCGAGCGCGGCCAGCCGCTCGGCCAGCTCGTTGCGGACCGCGACTCGTGTGTGCGCATCCAAAGACGCGAGCGGCTCATCGAGCAGCAACAGCTCCGGGCCGCGCGCGAGCGCCCGCGCAAGCGCGACGCGCTGGCGCTCGCCGCCGCTCAGCCGCCCCGGCCGCTCATCGGCGAGCCCCGCGATCCCGAGCCGGCCGAGCAGATCGCCGGCCGGCCCGCCGAAGTCGACGTTCTCCGCCACCGTCATGTGTGGGAACAGCGCGTGCTCCTGCGGGACCCAGCCGACGGTCCGCAGCTCGGGCGCAACATCGACGCGCGCGGCACCGTCGAACCAGACCGAGCCGCCCAACGCGATCCGTCCCGCTGCCGGCCGTTCGAGCCCGGCGATCGCGCGCAGAACCGTCGTCTTGCCGCTGCCAGACGGACCGACCACCGCGACGACCTCGTCCGCGCACGCGAGATCGACGCGCACAGAGAAGTCGCGCCGCGGCACGGCGACCCGCTCGAGCGTCAGTCGTGCCGCCACGCGAGCACCACCTTGTACGTGAGCAGCACGATCGCGCTCGTCACGATCAGCAGCACGCCGATCGCGAGCGCGACGTCGAAGTCGGCTTCGAGCTGGTCGTATACGGCAAGCGTCAGCGTCTGCGTCCTGCCCGCGACGTTGCCGGCGAAGATGATCGTCGCGCCGAACTCGCCGAGCCCGCGCGCGAACGCGAGCACCCAGCCGGCGACGAGCCCGGGCAGCGCGAGCGGCAGCACGACCCGCCACCACGTCCGCGCGCGCGAGGCGCCGAGCGTGCGGGCGACGTCGCGCAGCGCAGGGTCGACCGACTCGAACGCCGCGATCGCCTGCCGCACGTAGAACGGCGAGGAGACGAACGCGACCGCGACGACGACCGCCCACTGCGAGAACGGCAGCACGATCCCGCGCTCGGCGAGCGGGTCGCCGACGAGGCCGCCGGCGCCGAACGCCGCCAGCAGCGCGATCCCGGCGACCGCCGGCGGCAGCACCAGCGGCAGCTCGACCAGCGTCACGACCAGCGCCCGCCCGCGGAACCGGCGCGTCGCGAGCAGCCACGCCATCGGCGTACCGAGCGTCAGCACGAGCGCGTTCGCGAGCACGTTCGTGATCGCCGTGACGCGCAGCGCGTCCTGGACCTGCTCGGTGCCGAGCAGCGACGGCAGGTCGGAGAGCGGCGCCTCGACCAGCAGCGCGATGATCGGGATCGCCAGGCAGGCCGCGAGCAGCCCAGCCGCCGCGGCGAGCAGGCTCGTCCCCGCGATGCCGCGGGCGCGCGTCATCGCGGTGGCAGACCGAAGCCGAACCGCTTCAGCACGCTCCGCCCCTCGCCGCTCAGGAGCCGCCGCAGGTAGGACAGCGCGGCCGCGGTGTCGGCGCCGTCGCGCCGCACGACACAGCCCCGGTAGCGGACCGGCGGCTGCGCCCAGCGCGGCAGCGGCAGCACGTCGGTGCGGTCGGCGGCGGCCTTGGCGTCGGTGATGTAGACGAAGCCGGCGTCGGCGCTGCCGAGCGCGACCTTCGAGACGACGTTGCCGACGTTCGACTCCTGCGAGACGGTGTTCTTCGACAGGACCGACAGCAGGCCCATGCGGCGCAGCAGCTTGCGCGTGTAGTCGCCGATCGGGACCGCGGCGTTGCCGACCGACAGCCGGTAGCCGCCGCCGCGGAGCCGGTAGACCGACTTGATGCCGGCCGGGTTGCCCTTCGGCACGATCAGGACGATGCGGTTGGTCGCGAACGTCACCGGCCTCGTGCAGCGGCCGCCCTTGTAAAGGCTCTGCGCCTCCTGCGGGCTCGCCGAGAGGAACAGGTCGGCCGGGGCGCCGCGCTCGATCTGGAGCTGGAGCGTGTTCGAGCCGGCGAAGTTGTAGGACGGGCGCTTGTCGAGCGCGGGCAGCGCCTCGCGCAGCGACGTCGCCGCGTAGACGTCGAACGCGGAGGCAGGCGCCGCGCCGGCGGCGAGTGCGAGCGCGGTCAGGGTGAGGGTGCGGCGGATCATCCGATGATCTCCTTGATCTGAAGCAGTGCGTCGAGCCGGTCCGAGGCCTGCTCGAGGTCGACGGGGACGAGCAGGCCGGTGTCGCCGGGCCGCCCGGTGAGGGCGCGCAGGACCGAGATCGCCTGCGCGTCGTGGCTGGCGACGCGCGCGAGCAGCAGCCGCGTCGAGGAGTCCTCGGCGTAGGCGGCGCCGCTCAGCAGCACCGCGCCGCGAAGCTCGTGCAGATCGATCCCGAACGCCGCCGCGCTCGCGAGCGTCTTCGTTGCGGTAGCGGGTAGGACGACAGCGAAGTCGGCGAGCGTGGGCGGGTCGGAGCCGAGCGGCGCGGTCAGCCGCGTTCGCAGAGCCGCCTCCTTGACACGCAGGCGCGCGAGACGCCGGCGTGCGCCTTCGTCAACGCCCGCGACCTTCGCCGCCTCGCGGTAGAAGACGCGCGTCACGAGCGTGGCGACCGCGGCGAACTGGAGATAGCCCTCGTCGTCGCCGGCCGGTTGCGGGGCCGGGAGCGCGGCCCGCGCGGGTGTGGAGACGGCGGTCACGGCGAGAGCGCCGCCTGCGACCAGGAGCTGACGCCTAGAGATCACCCCGGAATCATATCTAGGCAATGACTAGGTGGGCCGTCGGCCCTAGCCCCGCTCGACGACGACCGTCGTCGCCTTGACGACCGCGCTCGCGACGACGCCCGGCTCGAGCCCGAGCTCGTCTGCCGCCTCGCGGGACATCAGCGAGACGATCCGAAACGGGCCGCACGCGAGGTCGACCTGCGCCATCACGCCGTCACGCTGGACGGCGACGACAACCCCGGTCATCCGGTTGCGGGCGCTCGTCCGCCCATCGGTCGGCGCCCGCTCGCGCAGCAGCCTCGCGAAGTCCGCCGGGGCCATCACCCGTTCGCGCCCACGCCGCGCGAACGTGACCCGCCCTTCGCGCTCCCACCGGCGCAGCGTGTCGACGCTGACCCCGAGTGCCTGGGCCACCGCCCCGATCTTGATCCCGTCGGGCTCGCTCACACCTGAGATCCTGCCCGGCCCGGTGACGCTGCGCAAGCCACGATCACCGAACAGCAACAAACTTGACTTTCGCGATCGGTGGTGTCACGCTCGCGCCATGCGCACAGGGGGCATGTACAGGGGCCGGATCACTCCTCGCACGGGAGTGGTGTCGTTGTCCACCGCGCTGATGCTCGGGCTGCTGCTCGCCGTGCCCGGCGCGAGCGCGGCGCAAAGCATGGATGACCTCATCTCCTACACGGTCACTCCGGACCCGTGGACCGACTCGATGCAGGGCAAGACCGCCTCGGTGAGGGTCACCGGGAAGACCGATGGTCGGGTCCCGCTCGCGCTCCTGAGCTACATGACGACCGGCCCGACGATCGGGCCGATGCACATCGGCCCGCAGAAGCTCAACGACATCGACAGGGTCGTGCTCGACGGGCGCGAGTCGAGAACCCTCCAGGTCGACATCCCCAACTGCTTCTACCAGGTGGATTTCATCGACGGGACCGACCTCAGCCAGCACGAGATCGACGTCGCGCAGTTCGCGCACGGCTGGATCAAGGCCGTCGTCGGTGGTGACGCGAAGTGCGATTACGACCCGTCGAATCCGAACCCGGACCCGGAGTACCCGCCGACCCCGCCGGTCACGCCTGACCCCAACGACCCGCAGAACCCGTACAAGCCGCCGTCCCTGTCACCGGTCAGCAACGGCGTTGTCTCCGGCGCCGGCACCCCGACGGCGACGAACACGCCCAAGGCCACCGCTCGGGCATGCAGCGCGGTCAAGGCGACGAGCTACCGCGTCCGTGCGAAGCAGCGCAACACGATCACGGTCCGTGTCACCACGACGTCGGCGACGAAGCCCAAGGTCACGCTCAAGGGCGCCGGCGTCAGCGTCTCCAAGCGCGCCAATTCGAAGAACACCGCCGTCTTCCGCGTCAAGCCGAGGCGTGCCGGGTCGATCCGGGTGACCGCCAGCGGTTGCAGCAAGGTCGCCTCGGTCAAGGTCCTGTCCGCGAAGCGCAGCCAGAGCTCCGGTAGCTCGCCGACGTTCACCGGCTGACAAACCGCCGCTGATTACACGCGCAACGAGTCGCGCAACCTTCGTCCTGCGCCCGCGTTACGTTCCCGTGCGGTCCAGAGCCGCATCCGTGAAATGCGCTCAACAGATACGAAGGGAACTCCGATGATCCGTCACCTCGGCTCCGCCGCGAGAGCAGGACTCGCAGCCGCGGCACTCACCGCCGCAGCCGCTGCGCCCGCCAATGCCGGCGTCGCGCTCAGCACGTCCGGGTGGGAGTGGAGCGATCCGCAGCCCCAGGGCTACGCGCTCAACGCCACGGCCTTCCAGGGAGCGAGCGGGCTCGCCGTCGGAGACGGCGGCACCGTGCTCAAGACCGCCGACGGCGGCGCGACCTGGTCCGGCCTCTTCACCGGGACCGGTCTTCGGATCTCGCGCGTCGACATGATCGACGGCAACAACCTGGCGATCGACACGCAGGCGAACAACCGCTGCTCGATCCGCGTCAGCAAGAACGGCGGCGCGACGTTCACCCGGATCCTGATCGGCTCGAGCGAGGTCTCCTGCGCCGGTGACTCGATCTCCGACTTCGACTTCGTCTCCGGCGACCTCGGCTACATCATGCGTGACGGCGGCGCCGTTCTGAAGACGACCGACGCCGGCGCCTCGCTCGCGAACGCGTCGACGGTCGATGCCGGCACCTCGCTCGCGTTCGTCACCGACTCGCGCGGCTTCGCCACCGGCCGCGGCGGCATCTACCGGACCGTTGACGGCGCCGCGACCTGGACGCTGGTCAAGGACGCCGCGACCTACCGCAACATCCGCTCGCTCGACTCCACGCACCTGATCGCCTGGGGCGGCGGCAACTTCCTGCGCAGCGACGACGCTGGCGAGACCTGGAAGGACATGCCCGGGATGACCGGCGCGCCGGCCCAGATCAACGCGACGACGACCGGCCTGATCGCGTACGTGCTCGACGGCAAGCTCGTGCTCTCAGACGACAACGGCGCCACCGGGCGCACCGTGACCGTCGGCAACAGCGACATCGTGGCCGCGTCCTGGGTCACCGACTCGCGGATCATCGCGGTCGGCAAGGCCGGCGTGACGTACGTCTCCGACGACAAGGGCGCCACCTTCACGAAGACGTCGAGCAACCCGGTCGCCCCGGCTCTGTCCGGCTTCGTCCAGACCGCCGGCGGACCGGTCGGCCTCGGCAAGGGCAGCATCGCCGTTCGGGCAGGCGGCGCGTGGCAGGTGCGTTCGACGCTCAGTGGCCAGAGCGTCTACGACGCCGACTTCTCGAGCGCGCAGAACGGTTACATCCTGCACGCGGACGGCAGCGTCTACCGGACGAAGACCGGCGGCGCGACCTGGAGCAACGTCGATACCGGCACGCCGAGCGATCCGACCCGGGTCCTGACGCCGGACGACAACACCACGCTGCTCGTCGGCGGGTTCGGCGTCTACCGGGCGACCGAGGGCGGCAGCTTCAGCCGTGTCGAGGGGCCGTCCGGGTTCGGCCGCGCCTCGCACGTTGGCACGCGCGTCATCTGGGCCAACAACACGGGCAATCGAAAGAAGGCCCGCGTCTTCGTCTCGCGCGACGGCGGCAAGCGCTGGAAGTCGATCTCGATCCCGAAGTCGCTTCCCTTGCCGATCAACGGCGTCACGATGCTGCCCTCCGGCGGGTTCGTGCTCGACGTCTACGGCGACCGCCTCTTCCGCAGCGGCTCCGACAGCGGCAAGTCGCTGACCGAGATGCTCGTCGGCGATCAGAACGGCTTCTCCGCCGCCGGGGCCAGCGAGTACTTCGCGATCAGCGACGGGCCCTGGGGCTCGGTCGTGCTGCACACGACCAACGCCGGCAAGACCTGGCAGCCGCAGGCCGTCGGTTCGAGCACCAACGCAGGTCAGGGCACGCTCGTCACGTCCGGCGCGAAGACGGCGTTCCTGCTCGCTTACTCCGACGGGGCGATCTTCCAGACGACGACCGGCGGCTCGCGTGGCAACGCGTCGTCGATCTCGATCAAGCGCACGAAGACGAAGCTGAAGCGCGTCGGCGGCAAGATCCAGATCAGCGGCCAGCTCACCGGCGCGACCGGCGGCGAGCAGGTGCTGGTGCAGATCAGGGTCGCTGGCAAGCGGGCGTGGACGCAGCAGCTCGTGACGGTCGGCGCGAACGGCGGCGGCTCGTTCACCGCCAACTTCATCGGCAAGAAGGGCACCTACTCGGTGCTCGCCGGTTGGACCGGTGACTCGGGCCGTGCCGGCTCGATGACTGCTCCGCTGACCGTCAAGGTCATCAGGTAACGGCCCCTGCCAGTACAGGTTGGGCCGCGTGCGGCCCAACCTGATTCGAGCCACACTGAGGAGCCTCGCCATGTGGCGAGGCTCCGAGGTGGGCTCACGAAGGCCCCTAGCAGCGGCCGGTAAGCACCCACCACCGCCCGCGCACCTTCGGCCTCCCTGCCGGTTCCGGCGGCAGGTACGTGACGGTGTCGCGGGCGTTGAGGATGAAGCGGTTCGCTGCTCGCTTCGACGCCGGTGAGAAGGCCGGCAGGGTGTAGCGGCGGTCCTCTTGAGCAGAGCGGAACTCGTCAGGCGAGCGGCCGGTCCACAGCGCGAGGTGCGGGACGGGCCGCCGGTTCGGCACCGATGGCCGACAGCCACCGGTGACGGCCGGTGACAGCGCCTGCAGCTCGCCGAGGATCGCGCGCTGGTCACGGAGCGCGTCGGCGGTGCGGTCGAGCCGGTGCGCCTGGTTCGGCGCGAAGAATGCGAACGCCAGCGCGCAGATCGCCGAGAACGCGATCCAGCGCGCCCGCCACGGGTCGCCGCGTTCGAGCCGCTGCCAGCCGAACAGCCCGGCGCCGGCGAAGATCGCGAGGATCGCCGCCGGCAGCAGCAGGTAGCGGGTCAGGATCGGCAGACCGGCCGTCGCCAGCACGACGAACCCGAACACCGCGAGCAGCCCGGCACCGGCGAGCATCCGTGTTCGTTCACGAAGGAGGAACCAGCTGAGCAGCCCGCCGCCCGCGGCGGCCAGCAGGCCCGGCTCACGCAGGATCTCGCCGAGCCGGCGTGGCAGCGTCTCCGGCACGTTCTCGATCCCGGTGACGCGCCCGAGCTTCTCGGCCGCGTTCTCGGTCGCCGTGAACGAGTGGATCGGGTTGCCGGTCTGGACCAGGTCGGTCAGCGCCCAGATCAGCGGGCCGCAGGCCGCCCAGACGAAGTGGGAGATGCGCAGCTCGCCGTGGTGGCGGAGCCAAGCCAGGTAGGCGAGCGAGAACAGCCAGGCCTCCGGGCGCAGCAGGCCGGCGAGGGCGAGGAGGATGAGCACCGGCGCGCCCGCGCGGGGCCGCCGCGTCTCGACGAGCAGCGCGCCGAGCAGGAAGCACAGGTAAGGGATGTCGACGTACGCACGGACCCCGAAGCTGAGGACCGGTTCACGCGTCAGCACGATCGCGGCGGCGGCGAGCCCGGCGGCGACGCCGAACCACTCCTTGCCGAGCCGGTAGACGAGCCAGCCGAGCGTGCCGAGGAGGACGAGCCCGAGCCCCTCCCAGATCGCCATCGCGGCCTCGCCGTGCGGCGCGTCGCCGAGGCCCGGCAGTGTCAGCAGCGCGCCGAACGCGGTCGCGAGCGGGTGCTGCGTCGGTGCGAACGCGACCTCGGTGTTCGGCACGTGACCGCCGGCCAGTTCGCTGCCCCACAGCAGCGAGTAAGCGGTGTCGTAGTTCAGTAGCCGCCCGTCGCCGAACGCGAGCGCGACGAGCGCGGTCAGCGCCGCGATCGCGGCGAACGGTGGGATGAGGGGCCGCAGGCGCGCCATCGGCGCCTGAGCCTAGACGGGCGCCGCGCGGTGGTCGGTCGTCGAGTGGTCGGTTCCTCTCAGACGGTTGAGAGGAACCGACCACTCGACGCACTAGACATCACGGGGTGCGGGGACGCCTGCAAGCGATCGAGGGGATCCGCGGGCTCGCGGCGGTCGGCATCGTCGTGCTGCACGCGTGGATCGTCGACGGCAAGCCGACCGACCTCCTGCCAGCGTCGGTCTGGGGGCCGCTGCGGATGGCGGTGCCGCTGTTCTTCGTCCTGAGCGCCTACTTCGCAGCGCGCCCGTGGCTGCGGGCGGCGCTCGACGGCGCCGACGCGCCCGCCGCGTGGCCGGCGGTCACCAAGCGCTTCGTCCGGATCGTGCCGCTGTTCTGGATCACCGGCCTCGCGGCCTGGGCGGTGCTCGCGGGCACCGGCAGCGGCGCCGAGCCGTCGTCGGCGGGCGAGGCGATCGCCTACTTCACTCTGCTCCACAACTGGGTTCCGGCGGGCGCCGCCGGCGTGCTCAACCCGCCGTCGTGGACGCTGCCGATCGAGCTCTCGTTCGCGCTCGCGCTGCCGCTGATCGGGTGGCTGCTGCTGAGCGCCGGCACGCGAACGCGCGCGTTCGCCGTCGCCGCCGCGCTCTGGTTCGGTGGCGTCGCCTACTGCGTCTGGTTCGAGGCGGAGCAGCCCGGCACGGTGTGGGCGCGCACGCTGATGCTGATGCTGCCGGCGTTCGCGGCCGGGATCGGCGCAGCGGTGCTGATGCACGGCCGCACGCTCGCGCGCGGCCCGGCGCTCGCGCTCCAGCTGGGCGGCTTCGCCGGCTTCATCGCCTACCTCGCCGGTCCGCTCGGCCACCTCCAGCACGACCTCGGCTACCGCGACCTGATCCCCGGCGTCTGCTTCGCCGCGATCATCGCCGGCGCCGCCGCCCACGGGCCGCGAGTGCTCTCAGGCGCCTGGGCCGACTGGCTCGGCGGCCGCTCGTTCGGCCTCTACCTCTGGCACTACCCGGTGCTCTTCCTGCTCACCGAGCACCTTGGCTGGCCGGGCCAGTTCTGGGCGACCGCGATCGCGCTGACCGCCGGCCTCGCACTCGCCGAGTTCACCTGGCGCTACGTCGAACAGCCGCTCGCGACTCGAGGCCGAAGTGCCAGCCCGCCAGCCGTTGGTCCCACGTAGCGACGAAATGTGTCGCTCCGTGGGACCAAACGGAAGCGCGCCGGGGCGTTGGTCCTCGACGGCCGTCAGGCTGACGAGGGGGTCCGCGATGCCCGGGCCGTCACGAACGCCGCGGCGATCAAGAGACCGGTCTGCCACGCCATAGCCGCCAGACCATTGGCGGCGATCCGCGCGATCGCCTCGAACTTCAGGCCGGTGCTCGAAGCGCCGAGCCCTGGGTCCCAAGCTGCCTGGATGTCGGTGATCAATCCCGAGACAGCGGCCCCGAACGCGACGGCGGCCGCGTACACGAGCGCCTGCGGCACGAACCCCTCGGAGACGTGAGCGAAAGCGCGCGAGTTCCACAGCGCCCGGTTGGCCGCGAACACGCTCGCGCCGACCAGCACCACCAGCAGGATGAACCACAGCACGCCGCAACCCCAGAACCGCCTCCGGCGGCGCCTCCGAGCATTGCGCCATCGACCTGCGCGAACGGAGTTCGCGCGACGTAAGTCCCGCGTCAGCGGGACTTACGCAGCATCCCGAACACGCCGCGCATCACCTCGCGGCGGATCGCGCGGCCCTCGGTCGACTTGAGGAAGTCCTCGATCGCGCCGCCGCCGTCCTTCGCTGCCTTCGCGGCCTTCTGCGCTCGCGGCGGGGCAACCTCGCCGGAAACGCCGGACGGTGCCTCCACCGAGGCTTCGACCGCGACCGCCTCGGTCCGCGCTGCCAGCCGCTCGCGCGCCGAGTCGCTCTCGACGCGGGTCCCGTACTTCGCGTACAGCGGTGACGCCTTCGCCGCGGCGTCGACGTCATCGGCCGGCGCCATCCGCGAGGCCGGGGCGACCATGCGCGTGTGGACGACCGGCGTCGGCACGCCCTTGTCGTCGAGCGTCGTGACCGCGGCCTCGCCGATCCCGAGCGACGGCAGCAGCTCCTCGAGGTCGTAGAACGGCGACTTCGGGAAGGTCGACACCGTCGCCTTGAGCGCCTTCGCGTCCTCGGGGGTGAACGCGCGCAGCGCGTGCTGAACCCGGTTGCCGAGCTGCGCGAGCACGTCGGCCGGCACGTCCTTCGGCGTCTGGGTGACGAAGAAGACACCGACGCCCTTCGAGCGGATCAGCCGCACGGTCTGCTCGATCGCCTCCAGGAACGCCTTGCTCGCGTCGTTGAAGAGCAGGTGGGCCTCGTCGAAGAAGAAGACGAGCTTCGGCTTCGGCAGGTCGCCGGCTTCCGGCAGCGATTCGAAAAGCTCGGCGACGATCCACATCAGCGCCGTCGAGAACAGCGCCGGCTTGTCCTGAACGGCCGGCAGCTCGACGCAGCTGATCACGCCGCGGCCATCGGGCGCGGTGCGAATCAGATCGGCGATGTCGAGCTGCGGCTCGCCGAACAGCTCGGTCCCGCCGCCGGTCTCGAGCATCACGAGCCCGCGCAGCAGCACGCCGACGGTCGCCGACGAGACGCCGCCGATCCCCTCGAGCTCGGCCTTGCCGGCGTCGGAGTCGAGGAAGGTCAGCAGCGCGCGCAGGTCGGAGAGGTCGAGCAGCGGCAGCGCCTTCTGATCGGCGTAGTGGAAGACCAGCGTCAGCGACTGCTCCTGGGTCTCGTTGCTGCCAAGCACCTTCGCCAGGAGCTGCGGGCCGAAGTCAGACAGAGTCATCCGCACCGGGACGCCCGGTCCGATCCCGCCGAGCGACAGGTACTCGACCGGGAACCCGGCCGGCGCGAACGGCCGTCCGAGGTCTGCCATCCGCTTCTCGGCCGGCCCGCCACCCTCGCCGGCGACCGCTAGCCCGGAGAGGTCGCCCTTCATGTCCGCGACGACGACGCTGACGCCGTTTGCCGACAGCTGCTCGGCGATCCCCTGCAGCGTCTTCGTCTTGCCGGTGCCGGTCGCGCCGGCGACGAGCCCATGGCGGTTCATCATCGACAGCGGGATCCGAACCGCAGCCTCCGGCGCCACGGCCCCGTCATGCACCCCGGCGCCGAGCTCGATCGCCGGCGCCGCCGGATCCTTGCCCGCATAAGCGTCGCGGATCGTCTGGGTGAAGTCGGGCTCGACCATTGCGCCCGAACGTATCTCACCGACACCGCACCCGGCGGGCCGTTACGGTTCGCGCCCGATGCCCGGCCCCCTCCACGGCGTGAAGGTCCTCGAACTCGGCTCCATCGGTCCCGGCCCGTTCGCCGCGATGCTGCTCGCAGACATGGGTGCCGAGGTCCTGCGCGTCAACCGCGCCGGCGCCGCCGACATGTTCCCGAAGCAGTTCGACGTGACCCAGCGCAGCCGCGCCGCGACGGTCTCGGCCGACCTCAAGCACGAGCAGGGGCGCGAGCTGGTGCTCAAGCTTGCCGAGAGCGCCGACGCGCTGATCGAGGGCTTCCGGCCCGGTGTGCTCGAACGCCTCGGGATCGGCCCCGACGAGCTGCTCGCGCGCAACCCGCGGCTCGTCGTCGGCCGGATGACCGGGTACGGCCAGGACGGGCCGATGGCACCGGTTGCCGGCCATGACATCAACTACATCTCGCTGGCGGGCGCGCTCGGCCCGGTCGCGCGCAAGGGGGAGCGGCCGCTGTTCCCGCTCAACCTCGTCGGTGACTACGGCGGCGGTGCGATGTTCCTGGCGTTCGGGATCGTCTGCGGGATCCTCGAGGCGCGCAGTTCAGGCCAGGGCCAGGTGATCGACGCGGCGATGGTCGACGGCGCGGCGCTGCTTACCTCGCTGATGCACGGGATGCGCGCCGCCGGCGCCTGGAACGACACGCCCGGCACGAACCTGCTCGACTCAGGCGCCCACTTCTACGAGGTCTACACGGCGAGCGACGGCGGCCACATCGCCGTCGGCGCGATCGAGCCGCAGTTCTACGCGCGGCTGCTCGAGCTGCTCGAGATCGCGCCCGAGGAGATGCCGCAGTGGGAGATCGCGCTCTGGCCGGAGTTCAAGGAGCGGCTCGCGGCCCTGTTCGCGACCCGCACACGTGACCAATGGGCGGCGCTGCTCGAGCCCGAGGAGGCATGTGCGACGGCGGTGCTGGGGCTCGCAGAGGCCGCAGAACACCCGCACATGCAGTCGCGGGGCAGCTTCTGCGAGCTGAACGGCCTGACCCAACCGGCCGCGGCGCCGCGCTTCTCGCGGACACCGGGCGAAGCCCGTGCCAGCGGCACCGACGGGGCTGCAGTGCTCGGCGCCTGGGGTGTCGAGCCCGGCGAGCAGGCCAGGCTTTCCGACGCCGGTGCGTTGACCGTCTCCTGACCGCGCGGTACCTGGTACAACCATTGACATGGATGTGAAGCAGAAGCTCGCGGTCGTTGCAATCGCCCTGGTCGGGGCGCTCGGGGCCGCCTCGAGCGCGAGCGCTGCTGAGACGAACTGTCTGCCGGACGACCCGTCGATGTGGATCACCGACAAGTTCGACTGGAGCGTGACGCCGGATCCCTGGACCGACGAGATGCAGGGCAAGACCGTCACGGTCACGATCACCGGCAAGACGCAGGGCAAGGTCCCGCTTGCGCTGGCGAGCTACCAGGCACAGAGCAACTTCGTCCTCTTCTCCTTCCCGCAGACGCTCTACCAGCTGCAACGCCACACGCTCGACGGCTGCGAAACCGTCACGCTGAAGGTCGACGTGCCCAGTTGCTACTACCAGGTCGATTTCATCGACGCCGAGGGGCTGACGCAGGACGAGATCGACAACCCGATGTACAGCCGTCCGCGCGTCATCAACTACGCCAACGGCGGCCGCAAGCGCTGCGAGCCGACGCCGACTCCGAACCCCGATCCGGAGAACCCGCCCACTCCGAACCCCACGCCTGACCCGAACGACCCGCAGACCCCCTACACGCCGCCGGTGCTCCCGCCGGTCCAGGGCGGCTCGGTCTCCGGCTCCGGCACTGCGACTACGCCGCAGCCGGTCGTCCGTGCCTGCAGCGCCGTCAAGGCCACGAGCTACCGGGTCCGTGCGAAGCAGCGCAACACGATCACCGTGCGCGTGACGACGACGTCGTCGACGAAGCCGAAGGTCACGCTCAAGGGCGCAGGCGTCAGCACCTCGAAGCGCGCCGGTTCGAAGAACACCGCCGTATTCCGTGTCAGGCCGAGCCGGGCCGGGTCGATCCGCGTGACGGCGAGCGGTTGCGCGAAGGTCGCTTCGGTCAAGGTCCTGTCTGCCAAGCGCACCAAGACGACCGGCAAGGCCCCGACCTTCACCGGCTGAGCGGGCAGGAGCGACGCCCGTGGGCGACGGGCGGACGAATAGCGGACCCTGCACAACGCCCCGTGAACTTGACTTTCGGATCGACGGGCTTCAAGATCCAAGACGTCTGGGAACGGATCTCCCGGACGAACACCACCAAGGGGCTACAGGAACCACCATGCTCAGCACTACGTCCAGGAAGCACAAGCTGGCGGCCGCAGGTATCGCCGTCGCCGGGTCGCTCGCGATCGCGTCGAGCGCCGCTGCCGCGGGGGGCTGCGGTACGCCGAACCCACTCGCGTTCACGCTTCCGTTCAGCTACTCGTGCACGCCGGCCTGGAACGACCACATGCAGGGCGGGACCGCCTCTGTGACGGTCTCCGGCACCGGCACCGTCACGCTCCTGAGCTTCAAGACCCAGCCGCAGCTGTTCGAGGGCGATCTACGCGTCCTCACCTCCTTCCCGCAGGAGGGCTACGACGTCGACCAGGTAACGCTCAAAGCCGGTGAGCCGAAGACCCTCACCGTCGACGTCCCGTCCTGCTACTACCAGCTCGATGTGGTCAACGGCGATCCGGATGCCGCCGTGAAGTCGATCGGCGTCCCCAGCTCGACAGCCGGGCAGTTCAGCGAGAGCGCGCCGATGGTTGCCGCGATCCTCGGTGGTAAGGACAAGTGCACGTTCTCGCCTCCGCCGACGCCGAACCCGGATCCGGAGAACCCGCCGACCCCGGACCCCCAGCCCGACCCGAACACCCCGTCGAACCCCTACAAGCCGCCGGTGCTGCCGCCGGTCCCGGACTCCCAGGTTGTTGCTGCCGGCAACACGACGCCGAAGGCCATCGTCAGCGCCTGCGCCGCGTTCAACAACGCGACCGTCAAGGTCTCGAGCTACCGCCCGCGTGCCGGTCAGCGCAACACGATCTCGGTCCGCGTGACCTCGAAGTCGACGACGAAGCCGAAGGTCACGCTCAAGGGCGCGGGCGTCAGCACCTCGAAGCGGGTCGGCTCGAAGAACACGGCCGTCTTCCGCGTCAAGCCGTCGCGCGCCGGTTCGATCAAGGTCAGCGCCTCGGTCAGCGGCTGCAAGAAGAGCGGCAAGGCCGTCAAGGTCCTGTCGGCCAAGCGCAGCCAGAGCCGCGGCGTCGCCCCGACGTTCACCGGCTGAGGCACAGTTGCGCAGGAAATACTCCGTGTCGCTGCTGGCCGGGATCGTCCTGATCCCGGCCAGTGGTCTGTTCGGCGTCGCGTCGCCGGCGGCGGCGGCCGAGGTCGTGCAGATGTCCGAGCCCGGGGTGCGCTCGTACTGGGCCTTCGTCGAGCGCCGCACGCCGATCTTCACGCGCGCCTCCAAGTTCGCGCCGAAGCGCGGCCGGCTCCGGCTCAAGACGCCCGAGCGCACCGACGAGGTCGTCTACATCGAGTCCCGAACCGCCAACTCCGCCTGGTACAAGGTGCGCGCTGCCGGCCGCAAGACCGGCTGGGTGCCGCGCTCACGCCTCGGCGCGCCGCAGGCGCTCAGCACGCACATCACGATCGACAAGAGCGAGCGCGAGCTGACGCTCGAGCGCGCCGGTGAAACCGTCTACGAATTCCCGATCGGGATCGGGCAGTCGATGTACCCGACGCCCGAAGGCGAGTTCTACATCCGGACGAAGCTCAACGGCTTCAAGTCACCGGTCTACGGCCCGCGTGCGATGGGGCTCTCGGCCAACTCGAAGACGCTGACCGACTGGCCTGGCGGCGGCTTCATCGGCCTCCACGGCACCAACCAGCCGGGGCTGATCCCGGGAGCGATCTCGCACGGCTGCGTCCGCCTGCGCAACAAGAACATCCTGCGGCTGTTCCGCAAGGTCAGCGTCGGCACGCCGGTCACGATCCAGGCATGAGCCTCGCGATCGCGGGCCGCGGGGTCGGCGAGGCGGCGCGGGACCAGGTCTACACGGCGCTTCGCCGGGGGATCGTCACCGCCGAGCTCGAGCCTGGCCGCAAGCTGTCGGAGAACGAGCTCGCCGAGCGGCTCGGTGTCTCGCGGACGCCGGTCCGCGAGGCGCTGGTGCGGCTGCGGGACGAGCGCCTCGTCGCGATCGTGCCGCAGCTCGGCACGTTCGTGACGCTGATCTCCGACGAGGGCGTCGCGGACGCGGCGTTCGTGCGCGAGGCGCTCGAGTGCGCGGCGGCGCGGCTGGCTGCGCAGCGGGCAGCGGTCGACGGGCTCGCCGACCTTCAGGCCAACCTGCTCGCGCAGGAGCGCGCGACGGCCGCCGGTGACGCCGAGCTGTTCGACGCGCTCGACGAAGAGCTCCACCATCGCATCGCCGAGCTCTCGGGCCACGAGATCGCGTGGGCGCTCGCCCGGCGGGCGAACGGTCATCTCGACCGCGTCCGGCGGCTCAGCCTGCCTGAGCCGGGCTATCTCGGGGCGATGGTCGACGAGCACCGCGCACTCGTCGCCGCGATCGCCGCCGGCGACCCTGACCTCGCCGAGCAGCGGATGCGCCGGCACCTGCGCACCGTGCTGGGCTGGCTACCGGAACTGCGCGCAGCGCACCCCGGCTACTTCGACGACGCCTGAGCGACGTTTGCGCTGCGCATCTCGCGACGATCCTTCGCTCGCGGCATCGGTCACGTGCCTCAGCACGCTCCCTCGCCGCTCGCTCGGCTCCCCACGACCTGCTT
>WBZP01002615.1_pt1 | contig 20457 bp, 19 predicted proteins | sample 5204301 | NCBI WGS metagenome assembly WBZP01 (sample SAMN12412401, study PRJNA552823) | activated sludge metagenome | isolation source: activated sludge from nitrification reactor of wastewater treatment plant... | place: USA: Pennsylvania | collected 2017
TCGCTGTTGTGATTTGGCGCCCCAGACGCCGACGCCGAACCGGAGGTCTCTGCTCATCGCGCCGATGTTACGCGGGTGCGATTCAGACCAGTGGAAGTCGCGCGAACGCCTGCCCCGTCGGCTGTGTCGACCCGGACCCCGGTTCGACCGTGAACGCCAGTTCGGTCGCATCGCCTAGTTCCGGCAGCACCGCGGTGGTCGACGGCGCGACCGATTTCGCGTCCATGGTGCCCGCCGACGTCGCGTCACCCCCGGCGTTCACCAGCCACATCTGATACACCGTGCCCTCCGACGGCGGCGGCACGTTGTTCATCACGAGCACGCCCGCATGCTTGTCGTGCGAGAACACCAGCGTTGCCGTTCCGCCGGCAGGCAGCGAGCCGGTGACGGTCCGCACATCGGGAGCGGCGAATATCTGCTGCTCGGTCGACGGTGTCACGGCGGGTCGCAGGCCGATGCCGATGCCGACCGCTGCGAGGCCGACCGCCACGGCCGCGGCCACCAACAAGGGGGCCAGCCGGCGGCGTTGCCGCGCAACCGGTTCCGAAGCGATCGCGGTGAGCAGCCGCTGCCGAAGGGACGCCGGCGGTTCCGCCGCGGTCACGGCCGAGGTCTCCGCCATCGCCTCCCGGATGGCGCGCACCTCGGCATAGAACTCGTCGGCTTGCGCGGAGCCGGCCAACTGCGCTTCCAGCTGTTCCCGTTCGTCGTCGGACAATGCGTGCAGCGCGTACGGCGCCGCGAGTTCGAGCAATGTCTCCGCGGGTTCCATGGGCTCGGTCATCGCAACCCCAGACAATGCCGCAGACTGCGCAGGCCGTCGCGCATTCGCGACTTCACCGTGGCCAGGTTGGCCGACAGTCGTTCGGAAACCTGCGGATATGTCAGTCCGTCGTAGTAGGCCAACTCGATGCACTCTCGCTGCAGATCGGTGAGCCCGTCGAGGCAGTTCGCCACGCGGCGACGCTCGTCGGAACCGACCACCGAATCGACGACGACGTCGACGTCACGGTCGATCGCGGTGAGGCCGTACCGGATGTCCCGGCGAGTCGCCGCCTGCTCCGTTCGCACCCGGTCGACTGCGCGCCGGTGCGCCAGCGTCATCAGCCACGCCAGCGCCGATCCCGAGGCGGGATCGTAGTTGTCGGCTGCACGCCACACCTGCAGGTAGACCTCCTGGGTGGTTTCCTCGCTGTAGCCACGGTCGCGCAGCACGCGGGAGATCAGGCCGAACACCCGCGACCGCGTGGCGTCGTAGAAGGCGGCGAACGCGTCGGCGTCCTGCCGGGCCACCCGGCGCAGCAGCCCGTCGAGGTCCGTCGTCATGGGTAGAAACGTACTCATCTCCGCCGGCTTGGGGGCCATGGAACGAAGAACGCCGTGCGTGCGCAGTACTCCCGGAAACCGGGGCGGTCGGCCATGTGCTTCTCGGCCAGTCGCGCACCGGTGGCGTACACGAGAAAGTAGGTCATCAGCATCGGGGACAGGACGGTGGCCAGCGCGGCCCAGCCGTTGAGGGTGATGAGCCATAGCCCCCACCAGACGCAGGCATCGCCGAAGTAATTGGGATGCCGCGTCCACGACCACAGGCCGCGGTCCATGATCCTGCCCTTGTTGGCCGGGTCGGCCTTGAAGGCCTTCAACTGCTGATCGCCGAGCGCCTCGAACACGAAGCCGACCAACCACAACAACGTGCCCAGGACGAGGACGGGCAGCCAGCGCGGCGGCGTCGGGCCCGAGGCCGCGGAAAGCTGCAGTGGCAGTGACACGAACCAGGCCGAGATGCCCTGGACGACAAAGATCTTGCGCATTACCGTCGCGGTGGAGAAGTCGCCGCGAAGGTGCGCCTCGTAGCGGGGATCCTCGCCCTTGCCCTTCAACTTGACGGTGAGGTGCGCCGCCAACCGCAGTCCCCACACCGCAACCAGGGCCAGCAACAGCAGCCGCCGGATCACGTCGCCGGTGCCGAGGACCGCGGCGACGATCGCCACCACGACGAACGCGAGCCCCCACGTCACGTCCACGACGTTGTAGCGGCCGATCCGCCTGCCGACGAGGAAGGTGGCCCCGAAGACCAGCGCCGTGGCGGCAAGTGCTGCCACGGAAACCGTTGCGAAGTTGTGCCAGTTCACCATTGCCGTCCTGTCGGTGCGAACGTCCATTGGTACACGTCCAGGTACCCGGAGCGGAATCCCGCCTCCGAGTACGCCAGATACAACTCCCACATGCGGCGGAACACATCGTCGAAACCCAACGCCGACACGGCTTCTCGACGGCCGGCGAAGCGTTGGCGCCATAGTCGTAGGGTCTCGGCATAATGCGAGCGCAAGGAGAACATGTCCACGGTCCGCAGGGCGGTGTGACGATTGGTGATGCTCAGCACCGCCTCGGTCGAGGGCAACATACCGCCCGGGAAGATGTACTTCTGAATCCAGGTGTGGGTGTTGCGGCTGGCCAGCATTCGCGAATGCGGCATCGTGATGGCCTGGATGGCGACGCGGCCGCCCGGTGTGACCAGGCTGTCCAGGGTGCGGAAGTAGGTGGGCCAGAACTCGTAGCCGACGGCCTCGATCATCTCGACGGACACGACGGCGTCGTAGCGGCCCTCGATGTCGCGGTAGTCCTTCAGTTCGATGACGACCCGATCGGCGTACCCGGCGGCCGTAACGCGTGCGAGGGCCGCGCGGCGTTGCTCCTCGGACAGGGTGACGGAGCGGACGTGCGCCCCGCGCGCGGCCGCCCGCAGGCACAGCTCGCCCCAGCCCGTGCCGATCTCCAGTACCCGGGAACCGGGGCCCACGGCGGCGGCGTCCAGCAGTCGGTCGATCTTGCGGTGCTGCGCGCCGGCCAGGTCGTCGAACCGGGCGCCGGATTCGGTTCCGAACAGGGCGGCCGAGTAGGTCAGGGTCTCGTCGAGGAACTGCGCGAACAGCTCGTTGGACAGGTCATAGTGCTCGGATATGTTGCGACGGGCCTGATTTCGGCTGTTGCGCTGGCTTGGGGGCTGTCGCACCACTGCGATCGGGCGCATCCGTTGCAGCGGACGAGGTACCAGGTCGGCCACCGATGTCGCGAACACCGTCAGCACACCGGCAAGGTCGTCGGCCTTCCATTCCCCGGCCATGTACGACTCGCCGAAGCCGATGAGCCCGGACCGTCCGACCCGTCGCACCAGCCGGTCGGGATCCAGCAACACCAGTGTGGGCATGGTTGGGTCCGCGGCGCCGACCACCGAACCGTCGGGGTAGGCCAGTCGCAGCGGCAACCGCCGGGCGGCGCGCCGCAGCAGCCCGGACGCCACGCGGGCCGACAGCGTGTTGAGGGGACCGCCCGGCACCCGCGCCACGTCGGGCCAGCGGGCCGCGTCGACGGTGACCGGCGAACGGCCGTCGGTGATCGTCATCGCGGCACCACCGGCACTCGTCGCAGCCACAGCGCGATGCCCTGGACCCGGATGCGCAGCGCAGCCACCAGCGGAGCCAGCGGTGCGCTGAGCTGGAGCCGGGCCAGCTGCCCGGTGCCGGCGTGAATTCGGTTGCCCCGCATGGTCGCTGCGAACGGCGGCCGGCCTTCGCGGTGCAGCGAGATGCTCACCGACAATGTCGCCGCGGGTTCGGGTGCACGCACCCGGTAGTGGCCGTCGACGTCATTGAACGGTGAGACGTACATCCGCTTGGCGGTTACCGCGCATTCATCGGGTGGCAGCAGGTAGGCGTACCGCTGTCCGTAGGTGTTGTGCACCTCGGCGATCACCGCGCGCAGCGCCCCGTCGGCGTCGTGACACCAGAACAGGCTCAGCGGGTTGAACACATAGCCGAGGACCCGCGCCTGCATCAGCGCGGTGACGCGGCCGCCCGGCAGGTGTACACCGCGCTCCGAGAGGAACGTGTCGACCCGGTCGCGCAACGACTCGTCGGGCCGGCCCTGCAAGTGATCCCGGGCGTCGAACCGGGCGAACGGCCGCAGCCACCACGGCGGCGCCGGCAACTCGTCGAGATCGACATACCAGCTGTAGCCGCGGTACCGGAACCGGTGCCGCACCGGCTCCCGGCGGACGTGCACCACGGTGGTGCGGTAGATCGCGGGGGTGCTCACACCGGCACCTCGATCCGGTCGCGGTCGCGGCGCTGCAAACGCCGGGCCGCGCGCAGACCGGATGCCGCGCCGTCCTCGTGGAACCCCCACCCGTGGTAAGCGCCGGCGAACACCACCCGGTTGCCGTCCAGAGAAGGCAGCACCTGTTGTGCCGCAACCGATTCCGGGGTGTACAGCGGGTGGTGGTAGGTCATCTCGGCCAGCACCGAGTCCGGATCCACCCGGTTGCGGCCACCGAGAGTCACCAGGAACGGCTTCGGGGCGTCCAACCGCATCAACCGGCCGATGTCATACGTGACGAGCACCGTGTCGGATCGGCCGTCCCGCAGGTAGTTCCATGAGGCGCGGGCGCCGTGACGGCGGGGCAGCAGGGAGTCGTCGCTGTGCAACTGCGCGTGGTTGGTCGAGTACGGGATGGCACCCAGGACGGCCCGCTCGAGGGTTGACGGTTCGGTCAGCAGAGCCAGCGCCTGATCGGGGTGAACCGCCACGACGGCGCCGTCGAACGGGCGTGCGGTACCCCCGGTCCAGACCTGCACGCCGCCCGGCACCCGCCGCAGCGCGTCCACCCGTGTCGAGAGGTGCACATCGTCGAGTCGGGCGGCGATGGCGGCGACGTAGGTCGCCGACCCGCCGACGACGGTGCGCCACACCGGCGACCCGAACACCGTCAGCATGCCGTGGTGTTCCAGGAAGGTGAACAGGTAGCGGGCCGGATAGTCCAGCGCGGCGTCCGGCGGGCAGGACCACACGGCGGCGACCAGGGGGGTCATGAAGTAGTCGCGGAAGAAGGCGGAGAAGTGCTGCCGCGTCAGAAACTCCCGCAACGGCTGGTCGTCGGTCTCGTCCCGCAGCAGTCGAGTCGCGGCCCGGTGAAACCTCTTCACCTCGGCCAGCATCGCCAGATACCGCGGGTGCGCGACGTTCCGGACGCTCGGGAACAGGCCGGCGATACCGCGCGCCCCCGCGTACTCCAGACCCGTGCGATCGCACCGTACCGACATCGACATGTCGGTCTCCCGGGTCGCCGTTCCGAGCTCGTCGAACAACCGGCACAGGGTCGGATACGTGCGGTCGTTGTGGACCAGGAACGCGCTGTCCACCGCGATCGTCCGGCCGTCGCCACCGTCCACGTGATGGGTGTGGGCATGGCCGCCCAAGCGGCCGTCGGCCTCGAACAGGGTGACGCGACAGGATTTGGCGAGCTCGTGGGCCGCGCTGAGGCCCGCGACACCGCTGCCGATGACCGCTATCGAACGGAGTGACGGGCTCCGGGGGACCGTTGGGTGCACATACCCAATTCGGTGTGGTGGGAGTTCCGGATGGGGTCGCTTTCAGCCCCGCACGGTCAGGTAGATCAGCACCGCATTCAGGACGCTGATCACGCCGGCGATCAACCAGCCGAGCGTCGTGGTCAACCGGTGATTGACGTCATCACCCATGACGTTGACGTCGCTGGTCAGCCGGACCAGCGGGATGAGCGCGAACGGTATGCCGAACGACAGGACGACCTGGGAGAGCACCAGCGCGCGGCTGGGATCGAACCCGACCCCGAGCACGACCAGGGCCGGAACCAGGGTGATCAGGCGGCGCACCAGCAGCGGGATGCGCACCTCCAGCAGGCCTTCCATGATCATGGCCCCGGCGTAGGCGCCGACCGATGTCGAGGCCAGGCCGGAGGCGAGCAACCCGATCGCAAAGAGCAGGGCCACTCCGGCGCCGAGGGTGTCTTTGACCGCGTAGAACGCGCCCTCGATCGAGTCGGTGTTCTCCCGGCCCTGCAGGTGGGTGGCGGCCACCAGCAACATGGCGATGTTGACCGCGCCGGCCAGCAGCATGGCGACGGCGACATCGGCCCGGGTCGCCGCCAGCAGCCGGCGTCGCGGGGGTCCCGGCTCGGGCTGTCCGTGCCGATCGCGGACGAGCCCGGAGTGCAGGTAGACCGCGTGCGGCATCACCGTCGCCCCGAGCATGGCGGTGGCCAGCAACACGCTCTCGGTGCCGTCGAATCGGGGGATCAGCCCCGCCGCGACCTGGTGGGGCGACGGTGGGTCGACGAACAGGCTGGACAGGAACCCGACCGCGATCACCGCGAGCAGTCCGGTGATGACCCGCTCGAAGGTGCGCTGGCCGCGGCGGTTCTGGACGGCCAGCAGAACCAGCGAGACGGCGGCGGTGACGATCCCGCCCCACAGCAGTGGCAGGCCGAACAGCAGATAGAGGGCGATGGCGCCGCCGACCACCTCGGCGATGTCGGTTGCCATCGCGACGAGTTCGGCCTGTGTCCAGTAGGCGAGCCGGCTGGGCCGGCGGGCGCGCGCAGCCACCGCTTCGGGCAGCGACATGCCCGTCACGAGTCCCAGTTTCGCCGAGAGGTATTGCACCAGGCTGGCCATCAGGTTGGCCACCGCGATCACCCACAGCAGCAGGAAGCCGAATTGCGACCCCGCGCTGACATTGGCGGCGACGTTACCCGGGTCGACGTAGGCGATCGCGGCGACGAACGCGGGGCCCAGCAGATAGACGGGCGGCAGCCGCGGGATCCGCCTGGTGTCGGGCACGAAAATTGAGGCTAACGGCACCTTCTCGGTGCGGCTCGCCCAGGGCGCTACAGGTCGGGAATCGGGAGGTCGAGGTTCGGGAAGGTGATGCCGCCGTCGACCTCCAGCGTCTTGCCGGTCAGGTAGCTGCCGGCCGGCGAGGCCAGATACACCGCGGCGGCGGCGATGTCGGCCGGTTCACCGAGCCGGCGCATCGGCGTGACCTTCTCCATCGGCTCGCGCAGCGCATCGTTGGAGGCGACCACGTCCAGCGCCGACGTCAGGATCGAGCCCGGCGCGATGGCGTTGACCCGAATCCGGGGGCACAGGTCGAGGGCGGCCAGCCGCGTGTAGTGCGCCAGCGCGGCCTTGGCGGTGCCGTAGGCGGCGAATCCGCGGCCGGCGACGCGGCCCATCGTCGAGGTGATGTTGATGATGCTGCCGCCGCCGGAGTGCTCGAGCATCAGCGGCACCGCCGCGACGGTCAGCGCGTGCGCCGTCGAGACGTTGAAGGTGAACGCGTCGCGCAGGTCCTTCGTCGAGGTGTTCAGCAGCGGGCCGGGCATGGTGCCGCCGACGTTGTTGACGACGACGTCGAGTCGGCCGAATTCCGCGACCGCCGCCGCGGCGAGCTGTGCGGTGGCCTCGGGATGCGCCAGATCGCCGACGACGACGTGGGCGCGCCGGCCGGTGGCGCGGATCTGCGCGGCCACCGCGTCGAGGTCGGGCCGGGTGCGTGCGGCGATGACGACGTCGGCGCCCACTTCGGCGAAGGCCAGCGCGATGGCGGCCCCCAGGCCGCGGCCCGCGCCGGTCACCACGGCGACCTGATCGTCCAGCCGGAATCTGTCGAGGATCATCGCGGCCACCGTAACAAGGCGCGGACCCGTGGTTGAACCGATCCGCATCCCGATTCGTAACCCCGGTATGGACAGTGAGCAGACGAGCGCCCCGGCGGTCACCGCCGCGGCCGTGACGTTCCCGCCGCACCGGCACAGCCAGGACGAGGTCATCGGCGCGCTGGCCGAATACGCCGGCGAGGAGTTCCTGCGCTTCGCGGCCTCCAGCGGCGTCGGATTCCGTCAGCTGGCGTTGCCGATGGACCGCTATCCCAAACTCGACGGGTTCACCGAGGCCAACGCCGCCTATCTCGAGGTCGCGGTGGAGTTGGGCGCCAGCGCCATCCGGTCGGCACTGGACGGCGCGGGACTGACGCCCGGGGATGTCGACATCATCTTCGCCACCACGGTGACCGGCGTGGTCGTGCCCACCGTCGACGCCCGGCTGGCCGCGCAGCTGGGGATGCGCCCCGACGTCAAACGGGTGCCGCTGTTCGGACTGGGTTGTGTGGCCGGGGCCGCCGGCGTGGCTCGGATGAACGACTACCTGCGGGCCTACCCCGATCAGGTGGCCCTGCTGCTGGCCGTCGAGCTGTGCTCGCTGACGATTCAGCGTGACGACCGTTCGATGGCAAACCTGGTGGCCTCCAGCCTGTTTGGGGACGGTGTCGCGGCCGTGGTGGCCGTCGGGGCGCAGCGGGTGCCGGCGGGGCGCGGCCGGCCCCGGATCCTGGCCTCGCGCAGCCGGCTCTACCCCGACAGCACCGACATGATGGGCTGGCAGATCGGGGCGGACGGCTTCCGGATCGTGTTGTCCGCCGATGTGCCCACGGTCGCCGACAAGTACCTCGGCGAGGATGTCCGGCTGTTCCTCGCCGAGTTCGGCCTGAGCACCGAGGACATCTCCACCTGGGTGTGCCATCCGGGCGGACCGAAGGTGATCGAAGCCGTCGAGGGCGTCCTGGACCTCCCGGACTCCGCGCTGGAGAGGACCCGGAAGTCGTTGTGGGAGAACGGGAACATGTCCTCGGTGTCCGTGCTCGACGTGCTGTCGGCCACGCTCGCGTCGCCGCCGCCCGCCGGTGAACTGGGCATGATGATCGCCATGGGCCCGGGCTTCTGCTCCGAACTCGTCCTGCTCGGCTGGTAGGCCCGTGTACTACCTGCTGATCCTGGCGGTCGGCGCCGAACGTCTCGCCGAACTGGTGGTGTCGAAACGCAACGCGCGGTGGGCGATGGCTCATGGGGGTCGCGAATTCGGCGCCGGCCACTATCCGGTGATGGTGGCGATCCATACCGGCCTGCTGCTCGGTTGCGTTCTGGAAGTCCGGTTGCTCGACCGGCCGTTCATCCCGTGGCTCGGGTGGCCGATGCTGGCCCTTGTCGTTGCGGCGCAGGGGCTTCGGTGGTGGTGCATCGCCACGCTGGGGCGACGGTGGAACACCCGGGTGATCGTGGTGCCCGACGCACCCCTGGTACGCACCGGGCCGTACCGATGGCTGCGGCACCCCAACTACCTGGCCGTCGTCGTCGAGGGCTTCGCCTTGCCGCTGGTACACACCGCCTGGCTGACGGCCCTGTGCTTCACCGTCGCCAACGGGTGGCTGCTGGGGGTGCGGATCCGGGTCGAGAACCGCGCGCTGGGGTACGGCGATGTCCGGGTATGACACCGATGTCCTGGTCGCCGGCGGCGGTCCCGCGGGTCTGGCCGCGGCGATACACGCACGGGCCCAGGGTCTTTCGGTGGTCATCGTCGAACCGCGGGATGCGCCGATCGACAAGGCGTGCGGCGAGGGGCTGATGCCCGGCGGTCTGGCGGAGTTGGCGGCGCTCGGCGTGGACCCCGTCGGGATGCCCTTTGACGGGATCGCCTACGACGACGGCCGCCGTCGCGCCGAGGCCCGGTTCCGCTCCGGCCCGGGTCGCGGGGTGCGGCGCACGACACTGCACGCCGCGCTGGCGCAACAGGCGAAACAGGCTGATGCCGAATGGATTTCAGCCAAGGTGGGCGGCATTCAACAGGATGCCGCCGGGGTGTGCGCGGCGGGTGTCCGGGCCCGCTATCTGATCGGCGCCGACGGCCTGCATTCCGCGGTGCGTCGCAGCGCCGGAATTCCGGTCACCGTCGGCACACCGCGGCGGGTGGGCGTGCGCAGGCACTACGAAGTGGCACCGTGGTCGCAGTTCGTCGAGGTGCACTGGTCCCCGATGGGGGAGGCCTACGTGACGCCGGTCGAACCCGACCTCGTCGGTGTCGCCATCCTCAGCCGGCATCGCCACGACCTGTCGTGGTTCCCGTGGCTGCAGCGCCGACTCGCCGGGGTCCCGTGCGGTGCCGAACGGGGTTGCGGCCCGTTGCGTCAGGTGGTGTCGCGGCGGGTCTGCGGGCGGGTGCTGCTGATCGGCGACGCCGCCGGCTACGAAGACGCGCTGACCGGGGAGGGGGTCAGCCTGGCGGTCCGGCAGGCCCGTGCGGCGATCCGCGCGATCGTCGCCGACCGTCCCGAAGACTACGAGGGGGACTGGCGGCGCATCACCCGCCGCTACCGGTTGCTGACGCGGGGTCTGGTGCTGGCCACCGGGCCCGCACTGCCGCGGCGCTCGCTGGTGCCGGCCTGCGCGACGCTGCCGTCGGCCTTTCGCCGCGCGGTCGACATCCTGGCGGGCTGAGGCGCCCGCTACTTCTTGGCGGCGGCCTTCTTCGCCGGTGCCTTTTTGGCGGCTCGCTTCGGCGCCGGCGCATCGTCGGCGTCCCCGTCGGCGTGGCCGTCGGCCGCACCGGAGCCGCCCTGGCGCTTCTTCACGCTGGCTTCCAGCTTGGCCAACAGATCGGACACGTCGTCGCTGTCGTCGAGCTGGGTGGGCTTGTCCTCCACGGTGAATGCCTCGCCGCCGTCGAGTTTGGCGGTGACGAGTTCCTTGAGCTGATCCTGGTAGTCGTCGCGGAAAACGTCGGGATTGAACTCCTCGGCCATCGACTCGACCACCTGGCCGGCCATCTTCAACTCGGCGGGTTTGATCTCGACCTTCGTGTCGAGCACCGGGAAGTCGGGATCGCGGATCTCGTCGGGCCACAGCAGGGTGGTGACCACCATGACGTCGCGCTTGCTGAAGTCCTTGACCCGCAACGCCGCCAACCGGGTCTTGTTGCGCAGCGCGAAGTGCACGATGGCGATCCGGTCGGTGTCGGCAAGCGTCTTGGCCAGTAACACATACGATTTGGTCGACTTCCCGTCGGGCTCCAGGAAGTAACTCCGGTCGTACATGATCGGGTCGATGTCGCCGGCCGGTACGAACTCGACGACCTCGATCTCGCGGCTGCGTTCCTCGGGCAGGGTGGCGATGTCCTCATCGGTGATCACGACGCTGCGGCCGTCGGCGGCCTCGTAGGCGCGGGCGATGTCGCTGTAGTCCACCACCTCACCGCAGTCGTCGCAGACGCGCTTGTAGCGGATGCGGCCGTTATCCTTCGCGTGCACCTGGTGGAACTTGAGGTCGTGGTCCTCGGTCGCGCTGTACACCTTGACCGGGACGTTCACCAGCCCGAACGCGATCGAGCCTTTCCAAATCGAGCGCATGGGCCCAGTATGGCCCACCGGTCAGGATGACTGACCCGTTACCGCGTCCAGACCCGGTGTCAGGCCGAGCGGGACGTCGGGGTTGGCGCCCGGCGCATCGCCGTTGAACGGGTCGTACGGGTTGGCCCGGCAATTGGAATCGGCCGGGGTCTGATCGCCGGTGCACCACGGAACCCAGTCGCGCGGATCGGCCGCCGCCGGCGCCCCTGCCGCGCAGATGATCGTGCAGGTGGCCGCCAGCCCGGCCCCTGCCGCCACCACCCGGTTGCGCCACGCGCGCGGCATGATTCAACGGTAGCAAGGTATAGCGTTGTCGGGGATGGATTTGCCCGCGCCGAAAATCACGCTGACCAACGCCGACAAGGTGCTGTACCCCGAGACAGGCACCACCAAGGCCGATGTCTTCGACTACTACACGGCGATCGCCGAGGTGATGGTCCCGCACATCGCGGGCCGGCCCGCAACCCGGAAACGCTGGCCCAACGGTGTGGACAGGCCGGCGTTCTTCGAAAAGCAACTGGCGTCGTCGGCGCCGGACTGGTTGAGCCGGGGCGCCGTCGTGCACAAATCCGGCACGACGACCTATCCGGTGATCGACAGCGTCGCCGGGCTGGCGTGGATTGCGCAACAGGCGGCACTGGAAGTGCATGTGCCGCAATGGCGATTCGTGGCCGGCGCACCCGGGCCCGCCACCCGGCTGGTGTTCGATCTCGACCCCGGTGCGGGCGTCAGCATGCGGCAGCTCTGTGAAGTCGCCTGTGCGGTGCGCGATCTGATGGATGACGTCGGCCTGCCAACGTTCCCCCTGACCAGCGGCAGCAAGGGTCTGCATATCTACGCCCGGTTCGCCACCCCGGTCAGCCCGCAGGGGGCGTCCACCCTGGCCAAACGCGTTGCCCAGCAACTGGAACAGGCGATGCCGAACCTGGTGACCGCGACGATGACCAAGAGCCTGCGGCACGGCCGGATCCTGCTGGACTGGAGTCAGAACAGCGCCGCCAAGACCACGATCGCGCCCTACTCGCTGCGCGGGCGCACCGATCCGACCGTCGCGGCCCCGCGCAGCTGGGCGGAGGTCGAGGGGGGCGACCTTTCACAACTGCGCTACGACGAGGCGCTCGACCGGGTGGCGCGAGACGGCGACCTGCTCGACGGGCTCGACGAACCCGTGGTGCTGGCCGACCGGCTCACGGTCTACCGCAGCAAGCGCGACGTCGCCAAGACCCCGGAGCCGGTTCCGACGGCCAAACCCGTTGCGGGAAACAATGATACGTTTGTCATTCAGGAGCATCACGCGCGCCGGCTGCATTACGACTTCCGGCTGGAGCGCGATGGCGTGCTGGTGTCCTGGGCGGTGCCGAAGAACCTGCCCACGACACCGTCGGTGAACCACCTGGCCGTCCAGACCGAGGACCACCCGCTCGAGTACGGGAGTTTCGAGGGCACCATCCCCGCCGGGGAGTACGGCGGCGGCCAGGTGCGGGTGTGGGATTCGGGCACCTACGAGACCGAGAAGTGGCTTCCCGACGAGATCATCGTGACGCTGCACGGCGCGAAGGTCTCCGGCCGTTACGCCTTGATCCACACCGACGCCAAGAACTGGCTCGCGCACCGCACCAAGGAGCAACCCGAGCCGATGCCGCGCGACATCGCGCCCATGCTGGCGACGCACGGATCCGTGGCCAGACTCGACGGGGCGGGGTGGGCGTTCGAGGGCAAGTGGGACGGCTACCGGTTGCTGTTCGAGTCCGATCACGGTGAGCTGCGGCTGCGGTCGCGCAGCGGCCGGGACATGACCGCGGAGTACCCGCAACTGGCGACCGTGGCAGCCGATCTGGCCGGGCACCGGTTGATTCTGGACGGGGAGGTGGTGGCGCTGGACGGCTCCGGCGTGCCGAGCTTCGAGGAGATGCAGAACCGGGCCCGGGCGACCCGCGTGGAGTATTGGGCTTTCGACCTGCTGTTCCTCGACGGCCGGTCGCTGTTGAACGTGAAATACCGGGATCGTCGCAAGCTGCTGGAGGTTCTGGCGAAGGGAACGAATCTCATTGTCCCCGAGCAGATCACCGGTGACGGACACGCGGCCCTGGAATACTCGCGGCAGCGCCGCTGGGAGGGTGTGGTGGCCAAGCGGTGGGATTCGACGTATCAGCCCGGCGTGCGGTCGTCGGCCTGGATCAAGGACAAGAACTGGCACACCCAGGAGATCGTGATCGGCGGCTGGCGGCAGGGGGAGGGCGGGCGGTCCAGTGGTGTCGGCGCCCTGCTGATGGGGATTCCCGGGAACGGCGGCCTGGACTTCGTCGGCCGGGTCGGAACCGGCTTCACCGAAAAGGAACTGACCATGCTCAAGCGCACGCTGGCGCCGCTGGAGACTTCCGAATCACCGTTCAACACAAGGCTTTCGGGGAATGACGCCAAGAACGTGACGTTCGTCGAACCCACATTGGTGGGCGAGGTCCGTTACGGCCAGTGGACCGGTGACGGGCACCTGCGGCATCCGAGCTGGCGTGGTCTGCGGCCGGACAAGGCGCCGGCCGAAGTCGTCCGCGAAGACTGACCCCGGTGCGCCGAAACTGCGCCGGGGGCGATGTTTTCGGTCGACGTCGCTCTGAGCGCAGTCTCGGCGAGGGGATCAGCCGTCCCGCAGGATCGGCCGCAACGCGTCGAGCACCGAGGCGTCCTCGATCGTCGAGGGCACCGGCTCGTCCCGTCCGGCCGCGATGCCGCGCAACGTCTTGCGCAGGATCTTGCCGGACCGCGTCTTGGGCAGCGCGGGCACCACATCCACCAACCGGAAGGCGGCGACCGCGCCGATCTCGTTGCGCACCAGATCAACCAGATCGTCGGGCAGGGCGTCGGGCGAGGCGCCGGCCTTCAGCACCACCAGTCCGCGCGGCGCCTGCCCCTTGATCTCGTCCGGCACCCCGATCACCGCACATTCGGCGACGGAGGGATGCGTGGCGAGCACCTCCTCGATGGCGCCGGTGGAAAGGCGGTGGCCCGCAACGTTGATCACGTCGTCGATGCGTCCCATCACGAACAGGTAGCCGTCGGCGTCCATCCGGCCGCCGTCACCGGTCAGGTAGTAGCCGGGGTGTTCGGTCAGATACGAGGCCTCGTACCGGGCGTCGGCGCCCCACAGCGTCGGCAGGGTGCCCGGCGGCAGGGGCAGCGAGATGCAGATCGCGCCCTCCTCACCGGGCTCGCAACGGTAGCCGTCGTCGTGCAGGATGTGCACGTCGTAACCGGGCATCGGCACCGTCGGTGACCCGGCCTTGATCGGAAGCGGTTGCAGGCCCATCGGATTGGCGGCGATCGCCCACCCGGTCTCGGTCTGCCACCAGTGGTCGATCACCGGCACCCCGAGCTTTTCGCCGGCCCAATGGTAGGTGTCGGGATCCAGCCGCTCGCCGGCGACGAACAGGTACTCGAGTGCGGCCAGGTCGTAGCGCTGCAGGTGGGTGGCCTCCGGGTCCTCCTTGCGGATCACCCGGATCGCCGTCGGCGCCGTGAACAGTGCCTTGACGTTGTGCTCGGCGATCACCCGCCAGAAGGCGCCCGGGTCGGGGGTGCCCACCGGCTTGCCCTCGTAGAGCACCGTGGTGGCGCCCAGCAGCAGTGGCGCGTACACGATGTAGGAATGGCCGACCACCCAGCCCACATCCGAAGCGGCCCAGAACACGTCGCCGGGCGCAATGTCGTAGATGTGACGCATCGTCCACAGCAGTGCCACCGCATGCCCGCCGTTGTCCCGGACGATGCCCTTGGGTTTGCCGGTGGTGCCCGAGGTGTAGAGCACGTACAGCGGGTCGGTGGCCGCAACGGGAACCGGGTCGGCGGACGCTGCGGTGGCCATCGCCTCGTCCCAGTCCACATCACGGCCCTTGACCACATCGCAGCGATGCCGATCACGTTGCACCACAACGCAATGCAGGGGCGGATGGGCGGCCATCGCGATGGCGTCCTCGAGCATCGGCATGTACTCGACGATGCGGTTCGGCTCGATGCCGCACGATGCCGTCACCACCACGACGGGCCGGACGTCGTCGATCCGCACGGCGAGTTCGTGCGGGGCGAAACCGCCGAACACCACCGAATGCACGGCACCGAGGCGCGCGCAGGCCAGCATCGTGATGACGGCCTGGGGGATCATCGGCATGTAGACGACCACCCGGTCGCCCCGGCCCACCCCGAGGCCGCGCAGGACGCCGGCGAACCGGGCGGTCTCGTCGAGCAGTTCGCGGTAGGTGTACACGCGCTTGGTGTCGGTCACCGGGGAGTCGTAGATGAGCGCGGGCTGGTCGGCCCGGCCCTCGGCGACGTGACGGTCCAGCGCGTTGGCGCAGGTGTTCAACTCGGCGTCGGGGAACCAGCGGTAGAATGGCGGGTTGGTGTCGTCGAGGATCCGCTGCGGCTCCCGCGTCCAGGTCACCGCCTTGGCGGCCCCGGCCCAGAAGCCGGCCGGGTCGGCGGCGCTCTGGTCGAACACGTCTTTGTATGCGCCCATGTCGGCACCGTACAACCTCGGTCGCCTGCCGTCGGCGCCATGAGTGACGTCGTCCATGTCGAACCCCTGAGTGGCCCAAACGCTGCGGTGAACGGCATCCACCCGGCGAGTGTGCGTGTCGGTCCGCCGCCACGCCGTTGCGGGCGCACTTCTGCGCACCCTCGCCGACAGCCTCAGAGCTTCGAGATCACCTTGTCGGCGTACTTCTCCAGACTGCGGATCTTGTCCTGCAGCGGCTGGGTGTCCGGACCCACGATGTAGGGCAGCCGGAAACCGACCATCACGTCGGTGACGCCCTTGTCCTCCAGCCGTCGGATGCCGTCCGGGGTGTAGGCGTCCATCGAGATGACGTGCACCTGGAAGTCGCCGGTGCGCCCTTCGGCTTCGCGATATGCCCACAGTTTCGCCAGCAGGTCGTCGAGCTCTTCGGCGGACCCGCCGCCGTGCATCCAGCCGTCGTTGCGCGCCGCCCGGCGCAACGCGACGTCGGCGTGACCGCCGATCAGGATCGGGATCGGCTGGCTGGGCGCCGGCGTCATCTTGGTCTTCTCGATGTCGTAGAACTCGCCGTGGAACTCGAAGTACTCGCCGGTGGTCAGCCCGCGGATGATCTCGATGCACTCGTCCATTCGCTTGCCGCGCTTGGCAAACGGCACGCCCATCAGGTCGTAGTCCTCGGGCCACGGGCTGGTGCCGACACCGAGCCCGAGCCGGTTGTCGAACAGCGCGGCCAGCGAGCCGGCCTGCTTGGCCACCAGCGCCGGCGGACGGATCGGCAGTTTGAGCACGAAGAAGTTCAGGTGCAGCGTGGTGGTGACCGCGAACAGCGCGGAGGCCAGCACAAAGGCCTCGATCATCTCCTTGCCGTCGAGAAACTCGCGGCTGCCGTCCGGCGTGTACGGATACGTCGCATCCGACTCGAACGGATAGGCGACGCTGTCGGCGATGGTCATCGCGTGGAACCCGGCGCCTTCGGCCGCCTGCGCCAGCGGCATGTAGAAGGACGGGTCGGTCATGGATTCCGCATAGGTGAACCGCATGGCGGCAAGGCTAGAACACCTTCTGAATGCACCCGGGCACGGCACCGTCGCGACTGACATATCCTCCTCCCGAGGAGGACTCCGATGCGTAGAGAGCGCGGCCGGTTGGAGGGTGCCGTCATCGATGCGCTCGCGACGGGCGCCGCGATGACGGTCGCGCAGGTGCGGGAGGCCCTCGGCGGCAGGCTGGCGCACACCACGGTGATGACCGCGTTGGGCCGGCTGTGCGACAAGGGAGTGGTGACGCGCACCCGGCGCGGGCGCAGCTATGTCTACGCGTTGGCAGCGCCGGTCGACGAACTGCCCGCGCTGCAGGCCGCGGTCCGGATGCGCCGGGAGCTCGAGAATCATCAGGCGCGGGCGCAGGTGCTGGCGAATTTCGTGGCCGGCCTCGGGCCGGACGACGAGGCATTGCTGCTCGAGTTGCTGGCCGATTCTGACGAGGGTGCCGAGGGCCCCGGGCCGCAATCGTGAACATCGTTGCGGCACTGATGATGTCGTGGTTCGTCGCGGTGTTCCTGGCGCCGGTGGTCTGTCGTCTCGACGTGCTGTTCACCCCGGCGGTGCTGGTCCGCGTCCTGAGCGGGGGCGCGCTGGTGCTGACGCTGGCGACCACGTCGTCGGCGGTCGCCGCCGTCTGTCTTCTGGTCGTCGGGTTCGGCGCGGCGGGGTTGACACCGGCGGCGGTGATCGGCTGCCTGCTCACCGTGGGCGGGGTGCGTGCGGCCCGGCATGGAATGCGGGTGCGCAACAGCCTCCGTGCGGCCGCGCTGTTCCGCGACAGCGCCCTGCGCACCGGCGATGTGCTGCTGGTCGAGGACGCATTGCCGGACGCCTTCGCCGTACCCGGACGCCGCCCCGTCGTGGTTGTCACGACCGGTCTGCAGAAGTCTCTGCCCGCCGCGGAGTTCGCCGCAGTCCTGCGGCATGAGCGGGCACACCTGCGGGCCCGCCATCATGTGCACATCCAGCTGGTCGAGCTGGCCGCGTTGCTCAACCCGCTGTTGACCCGGTGGCCGGCCGCCGTGCGGTTCGCCGCGGAGCGGCATGCCGACGAATGTGCCGCCGCGGCCGACAGATCCGCGACGGCGCGGGCGCTGGCGCGGGCCGCGATGCTCTGCAACACCCCGGTGCGGCGGCCAACGCTCTCGATCGTCGCCGAGCATCGGGAGGTCATCCGCCGGGTGCGCGCGCTGCAGCATCCCCGGCCGTCCCGTCAGCGTGGCTGGGCGGTCGCCGTGGCCGCGGCGGTGATGTTCGGGTTGGCGATGAATGCCGTGATCAACGCTGATCTCGCCCAGGACCGGATCGCCCCGGAGCGCGGCGAGGCCCCGTCAGTCGCCGTCGGCTGATTCTGGCTGGCCGCTGACGGCGTCGGCCCACGCCGACTGTGCGCCGGAGTCACCGATCCGGTAGACCTGCACCATGGTGGCGACCGACGCGACGACCACCACCACCGATGCGACGATCGTGACCGCACGGCCGACGGCACGCTCGCGTGCGGCGCGCACGTGCAGGAACGCCAGCAGCAGGGCCGCGACCAACAGGGCCGCCGAGAAGAACAGCATCGAGTCACCGAGTTCGGCGTGCCGTTCGATGGCCGGTGTGCTGGCCAGGTGATGTTCGAGCCATTCTCCGGCCTCCGTCGTCAGCGGTGTCAGCACGGTCGTCAGCGCGGCCAACGCCAGGACCAGCCACACCAGACGTCGCCGCGCGGCCGGCCACACCGCGCACATCAGGGCCAATAACGCCGTCAGGGGCGCAAGCACGACGATGAAGTGCACGAGCAGTACGTGCGCGGGCAGCCCGTTGATTGTCGACACCGATTTCCTCTCCACCGCGGTCAATGACGAAGTCCGTCGCAGATACTACAGCTGTTGTAGTAACACTCGGTGGGGGAAGATGCTTGGGTGCAGATCTCGCGTGCGGTGTTTCTCGCCACGACTCTGCTCGCGTTGCTGCTGGGCGGGATCGCCTGGCTGATCGGCGCCGATGCCACCGCGGCGAGCTGCTGGGCGGTGGGCACGGTCGTCGGGATCGGGTCGGCCGCCGTCTGGGTCGTCGCGGCGCTGCGCCGCGGCCGCATCGGCGTCGACATCATCGCCCTGCTGGCGCTGGTCGGTGCTCTGCTCCTCGGTGAACACCTGGCCGGTGCGCTGATCGCCGTGATGCTGGCGACCGGGCAGGCGCTCGACGCCTACGCCGAGCGCAGGGCGAGCAAGGACCTGCACGCGTTGCTCGACAGGGTGCCGCGCACCGCGCGGCGCCGCAGCGCCGGGGAGGTCGAGGTGGTCGACCTCACCGATATCCAACCGGATGACACGGTGATCGTCGGACCGGGGGAAATGATCCCGGTGGACGGGCGCCTGGTCTCCGACGTCGCGGTTCTCGATGAGTCCGCTCTCACCGGCGAGCCCATCCACCACCGGTTCTCGCGGGCCGAGACGCTGCGCAGCGGCGGGGTCAACGCCGGTGGCGTCATCGAAATGTGCGCGACGTCCTCCGCCGCCGACAGCACCTACGCCGGAATCGTCCGGCTGGCCCAGCAGGCCGCCGCCGAGTCCGCCCCGATCGTGCGGCTGGCCGACCGTCTGGCGGCCTGGTTTCTGCCCCTGACGCTCGCGGTGGCCGGGCTGGCCTGGCTGCTCAGCGGTACCGCGACCCGGGCGGTGGCGGTGCTCGTGGTGGCCACGCCATGCCCGCTGATCCTGGCCGCCCCGGTTGCGATCATCGCCGGACTCTCCCGGGCGTCCCGGATCGGAGTACTGATCCGAAGCGGTGGTGCACTCGAAACACTCGGCCGCGCAACAACTTTGGTGCTGGACAAGACCGGCACGCTGACCACGGGTCAACCGAGAGGCGTCGACGTGGTGGCCGCGCCCGGCTGGCATGGCCCTCGCGTGCTGGCCCTGGCAGCGTCGGCCGACCGACTGTCCCCACACGTGCTGGCCGCCGCCCTGGTCGACGAGGCGGTGCGGCGGGGCATCCCGTTGACCATGCCCCGGGAGGTCGACGAACTGGCCGGCACCGGGGTGTCGGCCACCGTCGAAGGGCGTCGTGTCACGGTCGGGAACATGCCGTTGGCCGCCGGCGCTCCCACCTGGGCGACGGCGACGCGCGCGCGGGCCACGCTGGACGGCGCGGTGGTGGTCTGGGTCGGCGTCGACGGTGACCTGGTGGGGGCCGTCCTGTTCGTCGATCCATTGCGTCCGGACGCCCCGTGGACCGTCCGGCAGTTGCGGACGGCGGGCATCGAACGGGTGGTGATGCTCACCGGGGACCGCCCCGAACCGGCCGAGCAGATCGCCACGGTCCTGGGCCTTGACGACGTCCGGGCGCAGCAGGCGCCGGCCGACAAGGTGGCGCGCGTGCGTGAGGAAAGCGAACGTGCGGTCACCGTGATGGTGGGCGACGGCGTCAACGACGCGCCCGCGCTCGCGGCTGCCGATGTCGGGGTGGCGATGGGCGCTCGCGGTTCGACCGCGAGTTCGGAGGCCGCCGACGTGGTGTTGACCAGCGACTCGATCGACCGACTGGCAGACGCCATGGGAATCGCCCGCAGGTCGCGCCGGATCGCCCTGCAGAGTGCCGGCACCGGCATGGGATTGTCTTTGCTGGCAATGGCTTTCGCGGCGTTCGGGATGCTGCCCCCCACGGTGGGCGCACTCCTGCAGGAGGGCATCGACCTCGCGGTGATCCTCAACGCGTTGCGTGCCCTCGGCCGCGGAGCCCCCGCGATGCCGACCATTTCCGGCACCGCGAGCCGGCTGGTGCATACCTTCTCCGCCGAGCACGAGGCGATGCGCGACGACCTCTCGCAGCTGCGCGACACCGCGCAGCTGCTGGCGGCCGGCG
>WBZP01002497.1_pt2 | contig 20456 bp, 13 predicted proteins | sample 5204301 | NCBI WGS metagenome assembly WBZP01 (sample SAMN12412401, study PRJNA552823) | activated sludge metagenome | isolation source: activated sludge from nitrification reactor of wastewater treatment plant... | place: USA: Pennsylvania | collected 2017
AGGACCGTGCGCACCCGCGACTGGCGGGCATCACGCCGGTGCCACCGCGCAAGATCCTGGTGGTCGGCTCCGGCGGCCAACTGGGCCGAGCCCTGGGCGAAATGTTCGGCGGCGCAACACATGTCGAGTTCGTGGACTTTCCCGAGTTCGACCTCACCGACCCGGGGTTTAGCACCGCGCGGCACTGGCGCGACTACGACACCATCATCAACGCGGCCGCCTACACCGCGGTGGACGCCGCCGAGACCGCAGCAGGACGCGCCGCCGCATGGGCGATCAACGTCACCGCGATGACCGCGCTGGCGCGGTTGGCCACCGACAACGGGATCACCCTGGTCCATATCTCCAGCGACTACGTTTTCGACGGCACCTCTGCAACGCCGTACCGTGAGGATCATCCGCTTGCCCCGCTCGGGGTCTACGGACAGACCAAGGCGGCCGGCGATCAGATCGCGGCCACCGTGCCGCGCCACTACATCCTGCGGACGTCGTGGGTGATCGGCGACGGCCCAAACTTCGTGCGCACCATGCTGTCTCTGGCCGAACGCGGGGTGAATCCGTCCGTTGTCAACGACCAATTCGGCCGCCTCACGTTTACTTCGGTGCTGTCCCGAGCCATCCGGCACCTGATCGAGACGCGCCCACCGTACGGTATCTACAACGTCACAGGCGCGGGTCCGGTCACGTCCTGGTGCGATGTCGCGCGGGAGGTGTTCGCCCTGGCCGGCCACGATCCGGACCGGGTGACCGGTGTGAGCAGCGAGGAGTACTTCGCCTCAGCGACCGGCCCGATTGCACCACGGCCGCGCAACAGCGCCCTTGACCTGGCGAAGATCGAATCCACGGGATTCAGGCCGGAGGAAACTGCCGGGACACTCCGGGACTACGTGCAGCGGCAGACGTCCACGGAAGCGAATCCGGGCGACTGAATCCCTCTATTCGCCGAATACGGAATTCGCGAGCGCGTACGACTCGGGTGTCCCGATATCGATGATCTCGGAGTCCGCCACCAGGAAGCGTGGCCGCAGTCTGGGAAGCTCGGCTTGAAGGAAGTCCACCTCGAAAGAGAAAGACTCCTTGTCGGGCAGTACCTCGAGCAAGTCGCGCCGGCACGCATAAACGCCGGCATTGACGAACCCTCTTCCAACAGCACCTTTTTCGCGAAACGCCACCACTGTGTCCGCCTCAACGACAACGCTGCCGTACCGACTGACGTCCTCGATTTCTGAAAGAGTCAAGCAAAGAAGGCTCGAACCGAGGAGGTCGAGCAGGGCGCGGTAGTTGACCTCTGCAAACGTGTCACCATTGACGAACAGGAAGTTGTCGGCAAGGTGTGGCTCCGCGGCCCTGAGCGCCCCTCCGGTCCCGAGCGGGACATCTTCAACACTGTAGGTCACGGGTACGCCGCGATAGTCGTTGCCGAAATGGTGGGTGATGACCTCTGCGGCGTATCCAACAAGGAGGTGAATTCCGGTGACCCCCTGCGCAATTGCGCGGTCAAGAAGGTGCTCAAGGAACGGCTTTCCAGCGATGGATGCCATCGGCTTCGGAAGCCCCTCCGGGATGACGCCGCGCAGGCGCGTGCCGAAGCCACCTGCCAGTACGACCAACTGCATCGGAGATCCGTCTACTTCGCTTTGCGGGCCGGGATTTTCCACGTCGCCGCCCCGGCCTTGGTGAACAGGCAGGGAGTCACGGATCCTCCGCAGTCCCGCTCGAGGCTGCGCGTAACTTCGATGCGGCGCCGGGGGTCGACGATCATCATGAGGAAGCCACCGCCACCGGCGCCGGATACCTTGCCGGCGAGCATGCCGTGGGACTCGGCGACCTCGTAGGCGCGCTCAATTGCGCTGTTTGAAATGCGAGACGAAGTCCGCTTCTTGGCTTCCCAGCCCCGACGGAGCGAGTTGGCAAATCCCGGTATGTCGCCCACGACGAGCAGGTCCTTCATCTCCAGTGCTTCGGCTCGAATCGCGTGGGTCGCTTCCAGCGCATCCTCGTCGCGTTCGACCACATTGCGCTGCTGATCCGCGATGACTTCTGATGACAGCCTGGAGACCCCCCCGAAGTACAGGAGCAGGGATGCTTCCAGTTCGGCGATCACCTCTCGACGGATCCGAAGCGGATTCACGACGACTTCGCCGTCGCGACGCGTTTCCATGAAGTTGAAGCCCCCGAACGCCGCGGCGTAGTGGTCCTGCCAACCACCTGCCATGCCGAGATCGACACGTTCGACTTCCCACGCCAACCGCGCCAACTCGTAAGGCCCGGGGGATACCCCGATGAGCTCGCACGTCGTCATCAGCATCGCCACCACCAGGGCAGAGGACGACCCCAAACCGGAACCGGGCGGGGCGTCAACCTGCGTGGCAAGCTTCAGCGGAAACGGTGAGCCGCCGTTGAACTCCGCAATCACGCGTCGGTACACCGCGACGTGAAGCGGGAAATCCTCCTCGAGGGATGCGAGATCATTGATCTCGGCCCTACCCGCCCGATCGCGATCCGGGGAGCGAAACGCGACCCCGTCTTCGGTTCCGCGTTCGGCGAAGGCGTACGCGTACCTGTCGATCGTTGCGCTGAGAATCCGTCCGCCGAACTCGGTCGAATAGGGTTCGACGTCGGTACCGCCACCGCCAAGGCCCAGCCGAAGCGGCGCGCGCCCACGTAGAACTGTCATGAAGTCTCTCCCCGTGCCTGCCCTACCGCGACCGCAAAGTCCCAGAGGGAGTCAAATGATGCGTCGGCAATCCCGCCCGCGTTGGCGTGCTCACCGACCTGAACACTGGCACAACCGCCGGCAACGGCGGCGACGTTATGCGCCAATTCGAGGTCGCTCCGGCTGTCACCAACCATGATGCTGAGCGACGGCTCACAGCCGGGATGGTTTGCGAGCCAGTCGAGAACGAGACGTGGACGCGGCTTTCGGCAATCGCAATCGGCCGCCTCGAGGTGTGGGCACACCTGAAACGCGTCTATCACCACGCCCTCTTCCACCAGGTCCGCTTGGAGGTGCTCGTGGATCGCGGCCAGGTCGTCCGAGCCCATCAGGCCCTTGCCGACCCCCTGCTGATTGGTGACGACGACCAGATGTGGAGCCCATTCCCTCAACTGCTTGAGCGCGCTTCGAACGCCGGGCAACCACTCAAAGTCTTGCCAGCTCCGCACATAGTCACCGACGATTTGTCGGTTGAGCACGCCGTCTCTATCAAGGAAGAGGCACCACTCTCGGCCCTCTCGCTCCGCGACGATGTCTCGCACGACGGAGTATTGAGCAGATCTAGCGGTCGGCAGCGAAGAGCGCGTGTTCGACATGCTCGGAGATCGCATGGATGAAGACGATGTGAGACTCCTGGATTCGCCCCGTGTCGTTTGAGGGGACGTTGATGAGGAAGTCGGCGAATTCCGCCAGCTTTCCGCCTGTTTCGCCGGTCATGGCAACGACCGTGACCCCCAGTTCCCTGGCCGTCATTGCTGCGCGAAGTACGTTTGGGGAATTGCCGGACGTGCTGATCGCCACCAGTGTGTCGCCGGGGCGGGCCGATGCTTCGAGCGCCCTGGCAAACACGGTCTCATAATCGTAGTCGTTCGCAACCGCTGTGAGATGTGACGAATTACCATGTAGCGCCTCGGCGCCCAGCGGCGGCCGGTCGAAGATGAAGTGACCGGTCAGCTCGGCAGCAAAGTGCTGCGCATCCGCCGCACTGCCGCCGTTCCCGCACATGAACACACGTGCCCCGCTCCGATATCCGTCGATCAGGCGTTCCCCGACCGACCGGACGGTTTCGAGCAACACCGGATCATCGAGGACGCGGGTCTTGACCGCGATTGTCTCCGTGAAGATCTCCTCAAGGGTTCTCACGCCTTCTCCTTTCGCTTCGCAGGGTAGTCGGCGACGAGTCCCGTCGCGTGCTGATCAACAGGTTGTCCCATAGCGGAGTCTTTCGATCAAACGACAAGCGCAAGGTCGGTCTTGCTGCGCCAATAGTCGAACATATCGGCGATCGTCTGGGACAACGGGATCTCTGGCTGCCAGCCCGTCAGCGCGGTCAACTTGCTGCAGTCGCCGAAGATGATCTTCTCGTCGGTCGGCCGGAGCAGGCCGGCGTCGACTTCCGGCACGATATCGTCCCGCTCACAGGCGGATATGACTTGGTCGAGAATATGACCCATTTCGTAGGCGACAGATCCGCCCAGGTTGTAATCCGCGCCGGCCTCCCCTTTGTCCATGAGCAGGATCAAGGCGCGATTGAGATCGCGGACATCGACGATGGTCCGCTGAGTTGTCAGATTCCCGACCCGAATGGTGTGTTGTTCGGGGTGACGCTCCAGCCATGTGCAACGGCGGACGAAATCTGAAAGCGCATCACCGACCTTGCGGGACCCGGTGCAGTTGAAAATGCGCGCCACGACGGTATGGGTGTTGTAGGAACTGTGGTATTGGCAGGCCAACAGATCGGTCGCAACCTTCGAGACGCCATACGGGTGAAGGGGACGGAGTTCTCGACGCTCCTTGATGGGCACCTCGGACGGATCGACAAATCCATATTCTGCCGACGATCCGGCGACGATGACCTTTGCATCCGGCCGCAAACGACGCAGCGCTTCGAAAACGATCGCGGTGCCTACGACATTGCTCGTCAGCGTCTCGACCGGGCGCTCCCACGAAGCCGTTGGATAGCTCTGGGCCGCGAGATGGAATACCACATCGGGACGAAAGGCCGCGAGCGAATCGTAAACGGAACACCAGTCGGTGATGTCGACCTCCACCGCTTCGAAATTGTGCAGTTCCAACGGATCGATGGTGGGCTTGTAGTAAGTTGCCCGCACATCATGTCCGGCGGCCTGCAACATTTCCGCAAGGTGCGAGCCCATCATGCCGCCCGCCCCCGTGATCCACACCTTCATCGGTTCTCCCGTTCGTCTGCGCCGGCCAATAACTCCCGATACAACGAGAATGTCTGTGCGCCAACCACGTCCGGATCGCGCTCACGGAGAGCCTTTTCTCTGGTTTGAGCCCCGAGATCATCGAGTTCGTCGCGTATTGACAGGGCGCGCTTCATCGCGCATGCCAAATCCTTGCTGTCGCCGCTCCGGAAATGCAAACCCAACCGACCATTTTCAGTCGCCTCCAGCAGCGGAGGCAGATCACTCGCCAGCACTGCCCGGGCGCAGGTCGCGGCGGTGATGGCGACGCCGCTCTCGTAGACCTGCCGGTACGGAACCACGACGACATCCGCCGCACGGTAATAGTCCATCGCTGCATCGTCCGGGATGAGGCCAACGTCGATGCGCAGAAGGGAGCCGAGCTCGAGTTGGGAAGCAAGCTCGCGGAAGTGCGCTTCCTCGTGCGGCTTCATCTTGCCGGCTGAGACGAATAATAATTCGTCGTGGTGGTCCTTGAGTTCAGCAAGCGCACGGAGCGCCACATCGAGGCCTTTTTCTTCGCGGCAGTTGCCAAAGAAAAGAAAGATCATCTTGTCTGGTGGCAGATTCAGCCGGCTTCGGGCCGAAGCGCGATCCGGCAAATCACCCAATGAACCGGCCTGATTGACATGCGGGATGACGGCGATCCGGGTTCTCGGTTGGTATGACGATGTCAACTGGTCGAAGCAGTACTGGTTGTGGACGATGATTCCGCTGGACTTCGACATCATCCACCTGAGATTGCGGGCCCTCTTGGTCTTGCCGTAGTTGACGATGTCATGAACCGTGATGACGACTTTCTTCCTCACCAGCCTCGCCAAGGCGACCTGGGCAATCTCCCGGATGTCGTGCTGCCACAGCTGCACGTGCACGATGTCCGTTTGCCGGCGGACGATCTGCACGAACGTTGCGGCAAGACACCGCAGGAATTGCAGACCGCGGATGGCCGGATGTCGGGCTCCGTAAATCCCATGAAAGGCTTCGTGATATCCGTAGGGGCGATCCGGTGAATGATCGACGTCTCCGCTGTGCGTGTAGACCGTGACCTTTGCGCCGCAATTCGTCAGCCCCCGTGCGAGCTGGTCCGTGTAGTGATGGTTTCCGGCATATTGGCCGAGGGGATCAATTAGGGCTACCCGCAACGGTTCTCTCCGGTCGGAGGTGGCGCTGGAGTCGGGCCGGCCCTGACTTGCTGCCGCGTCAGTGTCTGTCATGCCCCGAAGAAGATCTCTTCGTGTTGACGAGTTACAGCGTCCCAACTGAATTCCGCCTCTGCGCGCTCCTTGGCTGCCGCCGCGTTGTCCGCCAGTTCTGGCTCGTGCTCCAGCGAATAGGCAAGCTTCTCGGTCAGATCGGCGACGTCGCCCTTGCGGAACGTGACTGCGGTGTCGCCGACGACATACAGGTTTTCCCGGATGTCACTGCAGATCACCGGGGTGCCAAGGCCCATGTTCTCCAACACCACGGGCGAGAGGCCTTCAAGGTCTGACGGCTGCACGTACGCATACGCGTTTCGCATCAGGGTGTGCACGTCCGGCCCGTACAGGTACCCGGGAAACAGCACGCGGGTGTCGCGGGTGCCCTTGAGTGAGTTTGCGAACTCCGACCCATCCGGCGCACCTCCGACAAGCACGAGTTTGCGTGGGGTGTCGAGCGCTTCAAAAGCGGGAATCAGATATTGCAGGCCCTTGTCGGGAATGAAGCGGCCGACGAACAGAAAGTAGCCCTGCTTTTCCAATCCGAGGCGCTCGAGAATGTCGGAATCACTCTGGTCGTCCGCGGGGTCACTGCCGAACGGAACGAAGTGATAGTGCCTCGAATAACGTTCCTCGAACATCTCACGTACAAAGATGTTGTCGAAGATCACTCCGTTGGGAACGTGGGCCGTGACCCAACGCGTCATCCGCAAGTAGAGTCGCGCGTACCAAGGCCACTTGCCCCGGGCCCATTCCGCACCGTCTTCTCCGATGAACACCTTCTTGCCGCACAGTCGAAGTGGGATCGCGAAGATGCTGTTGCCGCCGTTCTGAACATGGACGACGTCGCCGGTGTTGTGCCAGATGATGTGCAGCGTGGCCCTGAATGAGTGCCACAACGCCTCGATCCCGCTGCGGCGGGGGGTCCGAAGGTCAACCAGGGTGATGCCGCGGTAGGTATTGGTGGCCTGCTCGCTCGGCTTGTGAACCCGGTTGTAGCCCGTGACCTCGTAACCTCGTTCGACAAGTCGCGAATAGAGCTCTTCGGCGAACTTGTCGGCACCGGCGCAACCTGGTTTCGGAGGCACCGAACGAAACCCGAACGCAGCGATTCTGCCCTTGCTTGCCATACCCGTCCCGATCTCAGAGGTAGTTCTGGTAGTACCCTTTCAGATACTCTTCAAGGCCAATCCGCCAGTCCCGCATCACGTTGACGCCGCGAAGCGAAAGCTTACGATTTACCAGGCGCTCTGAATCGGGCCGGGCGGCAAAGTACTCCTTGGCGAAAAATGCCGAATCGACCTCGTTTATCGTGACACGGTCGGCGATTCCAAGTAGCCGCACCATCTCGTGTGCCACCTCGAGTCGGCTGGTGAGGCCCTCACACACCATGTTGTACAGGCCCCAGTATTCGTTCTGAAGCAGGACCTTGACGTTGGCCGCGAAGTCATGGGTATAGGTGGGCGTTCCGAGTTTGTCATTCACCACGTTGAGCTCGGTCTTGCCGTCCCTGAGTTGGGCCATCATCTTCTGCACGAACTTCTTGTCTTTGGCTGGGCCGCCACCCATCATCCAGCCCGCCCGACACACCAGGTAGCGGCGCGCATTCTCGACAACATAGCGCTCACCGGCAAACTTCGATCGGGCATAGTGTCCCAACGGATTTGGCGCGTCCCAGTCGTCATATACCTCTTTGGCGCCATCGAAAATGCCGGCAGTGCTGATGTACAGCAACGGAATGTCGAGTTCGTTGGCGAGATAGACCGCGTTCTCGACCGCGATCGCATTGGTGGCGTAGGCTTCGTCGACGTTCAGTTCGCAGAACTCCAGGCTCGTGTGCGCGCCAAGGTGGAACAGCGCGTCGGGCTTGAAGTCGTGAACATCGCGCCGGTAGGCGTCGAGATCGCGAAAATCCAGGTAGGACAGCCAATCAGCGTTCGTGTCGATGTCCGTACACTTCAGGTCGGCGTCCGAAAACTTCTGGTGGAACGCTTCACCGAGCATCCCGCCGCAGCCAGCGATGTAGATCTTGCTCAATCCCGCCTCCGTCCAACTAGGTGCATTTGATGGTGACATGTGTATTTGGGGCGCCGCCGTTCTGAGGGCGAATCAAAGGACCCCGGCTTGGTGAAGTGATTCGGCGATGACCGGAGAGAGCCTGCTGCCGTACGCCGGTGACATGTGCTCCTCATCGCGTCTCGTCGGTGTGGTACCGACGAAGGCCGGACAATAGCGGCCTGCGCAGAACCACGGCCGGGAATCAATCCACGTCCAGGTGGCGGCCGCAGCCAGGTCCCGTTCGGCGTAGGCGAGCCTGTTCCATCGCCCCCCCACCCCGGTGACGCAGTCCGACGGTACGCTACCGCGTTTGCCGTAACAGTCCTGCAGGTCATAACCCATCGGGGGTGCTGCGAGCAGAACGACCTTGCGCTGTCCAAGCGTGTCGACGAGCCGCCGCAGCGACCCCGTCCAGTCCGCCGGTGTCATCTCCGGCAGAGCCGGCCGGAACTTCCGGCCATAGGAGTGTGCGATGAAGACCACCGTCGGCTGGGTTTGGGCGATGTAGTCCACGGCGTGCTGCCTGCGACCCGGGCAAGTGTCCATCAGCGCTTGATCGTCGTTGTGGAGCAGGTCGTCGATGAACGCACACCCCGGCATGGCCTCGACGTGGATCTGAAACCGGCCATCGGAGTTCAGCGCGATCTCCCGCAACGGACCGGCGTAGTCCAGGGCCATGGAGTCTCCGACCAGCACTCCCCGTATCGGGGCCGTTTCCGAACCCCAGGTGCATTCGGCGGCCGTCGGCGGCGGCGGCAGTCCGCACCGCTGAACGTCCGGAGCCGCCTCTGGTCCGTTCATCACATCGTTCATCGTCGGAACCAGCGGAGGCCATTGATGCACTTGCAGTGCTGCTTTGATCTCTGCTTGCAGCGCCTCGGCCAACGGGCCCAGCTTCGGCTGCTCTGGCCCAGCCTCCGGAGCGTCGATTTTGTCGGACGGGGGGATGGACTGCGTGGCAGCGGGGCCGGGACCATGAGGCCGTAAGGCATATGCCGCGAGCGCGGCAACGATCAGGGTGAAGACGGCAAAGACCACGTACTTGGCGATGGGTTGACCGTCGCGCCCAAGACGTTCCCTGACCGTGTTCACTGGCCCTTGCCGAAACATTGCAGAACCAACCTTCACCTCTCCTGCCACCGATGCACGGAACCCCAGCGACCGGACGCAAAGTCCCCCGTTGCTTCGATCTCTGCACGTAGTGTCTCGGTGCGAGATACTACGGGCAGACGGCCGGGGCCGTCCGTTCGGGGAACTGTAGGCGAGCCAGGCTGACACCTTCCCGTGCGAGCAAGTCGAAAGGAGCGTTTTGGTCAACGTCGCGATCATCGGCCTGGGCAAGATGGGGCTGTCGCACTTCTCGATCATCAATGCCCATCACGACGTGAAGGTCGTCGGCGTCTGCGATTCCAGCGGCTACGTCCTGGACATCCTCGGCAAGTACACCGGTGTGGACACCTTCAGCGACATGGGCAAGATGCTCGATAGCGCCGACGTGCAGGCCGCGGTGATCTCCACACCGTCGAAGTATCACGCGCCGATGGTGCGCGACTGTCTCGAGCGCGGCATCCACGTGTTCTGCGAGAAGCCGTTCTGCCTCGACCCGGCGGACTCCGTTGGACTGGCACAGCTGGCGCACGAGAAGGGGCTGGTCACCCAGGTCGGTTACCACAACCGGCATGTGGGCACCTTCCGCGAGCTCAAGCGGATCCTGGACAGCGGCGCGCTGGGCCGGGTGACGCATGTGCTCGCCGAGGCCTACGGACCGGTGGTCCTCAAACCCAAGGGCGGGACCTGGCGCAGCAAGAAGGAAGAGGGCGGCGGTGCGCTGTACGACTACGCCGCCCATCCGGTCGACCTGCTGACGTGGTACTTCGGCCGTCCCGAGTGGGTTTCGGGAACCGTTCTGGGCCAGGTGTTCTCCGCCGAGACCGAGGACGAGGTGTTCACCACACTGAAGTGGCCCGATGGACTCAGCGGGCAGCTATCGGTCAGCTGGTCGGACGATTCGCAGCGCAAGATGACGACGCGGATCTCTATCTGGGGTACCAACGGCAAGATCTACGCCGACCGCCAGGAACTCCAGGTGTATCTGCGCGACGCGGCATCGGCCCCCGATGACTACGGTCCCGGCTGGACCGTCCGGTACACCACCGAGTTGACCGACGAGGTCGACTTCTATGTCCGCGGTGAGGAGTACTCGGCGCAATTGGACACCTGGGTGAAGCGGATCGCGGGCCGCGCGGTCTCCGGTCCCGCCGACTTCGCCCAGGCCGCCGTCACCGACGAAGTGCTGTATACGATCGTTCACGGCGCGGACGCCGGCGTGCACACCGTGACAGCACCGGCCGGGGCGGCACTCGTGCGACCGGAGCCGACAACCACACTCCTCAGCCGGTTGCGCGAGCGGCTGCGCAACCTCCGCACCCGAGCGAAAAGATAAGGGCCGTCATGGATCACCTCCTGTTCGGCGATAACCAGTTCTTCGGCGTCAACCACATGTCGGAGGAGAAGGCCCGCGCCCAGGCGATGCGCTTCCAGTCGCTCGACGCCATCATGTCGGTGCTCGACGCCGCCTACGACTCCGGTGTGACGACGTTCATGTGCACCACCCACGACCGCATCGCCGCCGTCGCCGACCGCGTGCGCGCGGACCCCGCACGCTACGAGAAGCAGGTGTTCTACCCGTGCATGCCGTACGCGCACAAGTACGCCAATGCGATGGCCGAGGCGGGCATGTTCGGGGCCATCAAGCAGTTCCTGCCCGACGGCGGCTTTCTCGACGCCGCGATGCGCGGCGGTAAGTCGTTCGCGCGCAAGGACATCGAAGGCATCATCACCCTGCTCATCGAGGCGGAGATGAAGATGTTCCACGGCCTAAAAACGCCGGTGGTGTTCCTGCAGAACGTCGTCGTCGACTTCCTGCTCGGCATGGGTTTCACCGAGGCCTTCCGGATCTTCGCCGAACACGTGGCCACCAAGTTCGACGCCGAACCGGGATTCATCACGATGAACATGCCGCGCCTGCTCGATGCGCTCGACGCGGTGGGGATCGAGAACCCAATCATCTGCTCCAACATCAACAAGATCGGGTTCCGGATGTCCGGCGGCATCGACAGGTACCTCGACGCGCTGAACAACCGGAAGTTCCGTGCCGTCGCGATGTCGGTCTTCGCCTCCGGCGCCATCCGGCCCGAGGAGGCCATCGAGTGGGTGGCCTCGCTGCCCAACATCGAGTCGATCGTGTTCGGCGCCTCGAGTCGGGCCAACATCGAGTCCACGGCCGCGCTCGTCGAGAAGTATTGGGCCGCAAGGTCAACGCGCTGATGTGCAAATGAAGACCCGTTGCCCGAGAACACCAACGGTCGTCGTGCCCTAGTTTCTAGGGCAGAACCCCTGCCGCCTTCAACGACTCGGCGATGACCGGCGAGATCTTCTCACCATAGGCCGGGGACATGTGGGCGGCATCGCGCTTCGCCGGTGTGACACCAACGAATGCCGGACACATCTGCCGGTCGCAGAACCATGTCCGGGAGTCCACCCACACACCACCGACAGCTTCGGCGATACCCTTCCCGGCATCGGCCATCGTTCTCCACAACATGGTCACCTTGCTGATGCAATCGGCCGGGACCGCTCCGCGCCGGGCGAAACAATCCGCGATGTTCACATCAGCCGGCGGCGCGGACAACATCACGGTCTTCCCTGGGGCGGTGATCTTGGCGAGGATCCGCTGCACCGACCCGACCCAGTCGGCCTGGCTGAGCGTCCGCGATCCAATCCGCTTCTCGCCGTAAGAGTTGGCGACGATCACCACCGCAGGCTTCGTCGAGTTGATGACATCGATAGCGTGCTGTTTGCGCGCCGGGCAGGCTTCCATGATGCCTTCGTCGGCGTTTTCAATCAGGTCGTCGGCGAATTGGCATCCGGGTAATGCCTCACTGTGCAGCTGAATCTGGCCGTTGGAGTTCAGTGCAATCAACCGAAGCGGGTTCGCGTACGACAGACCGATGGAATCGCCTACGAGGACGATCTTCGTCGGCGCATCAGCGGCACCCCATGTGCAGTCGTCCCCTGGCGTGACGTTCGGGCTGCCGCATAGGACCACTTCAGGCGCGGACGGCGGTCCCGTGATTACGGACTCCATGGACGGATTGAGGTCAGGCCAGTTAGTCGCCTTCAGCGCATCGCCAATCTCGGCCTGCAGCGCAGTGGCCAGCGGACCCAACGGCGGGCCTGCTGCTTCCGTCGAAGTCGCGGGTCCAGTTGCTCCGTCATTGACGTGTGACACGTACGGCGGCGGCGTGTGCTGGCAACCAGTAATGCCGATGACCAGCGCCGACACGAGAGCGAGACTGCGCGAGACCCCCATGAGTCGGTGACTGTACAGATGTCCGCAGGAATTCGCACGGGAAATACGGCGCGACGCGAGGGTGATCAGGACAGGGACCACGCGGTGTCGGTTCGCCAGCGCAGCCTCTTTGGAACACCCCGGTCAACAGACCCCGACCAGCTTCGCATCCCGGGTGCAACCGCTGCATGCATCGCTGCTCACCACCGAAACTGTCGGCTCGGTCGTCAGTGTCGGACCCGCCAGCATAGAATCCGGGAAAATGCGGCCGGGGGATAGGTGAGTCCAGGGTGAATTTGCTGGGGAAGTACAAACGCTACTCGCGTCGTCGGTACCGTCGGGCTACCCGAGAGCACACCCGCCTGGACATTCAGGGTCTGCGGATGGTCGCCGTCATGACCGTGTTCGCCTGCCATCTGTGGCACTGGCCGCGTGGCGGTTTCGTCGGTGTGGACGTGTTCTTTGTGATCTCCGGATTCCTGATCACCGGCAATCTGCTCCGGTCAGCCGAACGTCAGGGACGCACCAAGGCGAGGAGTTTCTTCACGACGTTCTATTCGCGGCGGGTCCGGCGCATCGTGCCCGCTGCCACCGTTGTGCTGATCGTGACGTGTGTTGCTGCGACGGTGGTATTTCTGCCGTTCCGAGCCAAGCAGGTCGGGATCGATGCGGCGTGGGCCTTCGCATTCCTGTCGAACTGGTGGTTCGCGATCAAGGGGACCGACTACTTCACGGCCACTGATTCCGTCTCCCCTCTACAGCATTACTGGTCGTTGTCGATCGAGGAACAGTTCTATTTCGTCTGGCCGGCGCTGATCTTCCTGATTGGCCTGTTCGTACTGCGCCGGGCCGGCACCCATGAGCACCGTATGCGCATCGCGGCGTTGGTAATGGCGGGCATCGTCGTCCTGTCCTTTGGGTGGGCGTTGTTCGAGACGGCGACGTCACCGACGTGGGCGTACTTCAATACTTTCTCCCGGGTATGGGAACTCGGTGTCGGAGCGCTGTTGGCCTGCATGGTAGGGACGCTGATCCGGATCCCGGTTGGCATGAGGCCGGTGCTGTCGTGGGCCGGCCTCGGGCTGATCACTATCAGCCTGTTCGTCATCGCTGAGGGAGGCGACGGCTTCCCCGGCCCTTGGGCGTTGCTCCCGGTGGCCGGGGCGGCTCTCGTGATCGCTGCGGGCGTTGGGGTTGAACCGCGGCACCAGGCGTTTCTGCGTAATCCGTTGTCGGCGTACATCGGTGACATCTCGTATTCGCTCTATCTCGTGCACTGGCCGATCATCGTGATCGGTGGCTACTTGATGGACCCGGGAATGTACTTCGATGTGGTGGTCATCGGGTTGACCTTTGGCCTTGCTATCGCGTCTTACCACCTCGTCGAGAACCCGTTGCGGCACTTCGAGGTTGCCAAACTCCGCGCAACGATTCACGAGATCCGCCGCGGTCGCTACGTACCCAAAGCGTCCAGCGGCTACGCCGCGCTCGGCTCGCTGGCCTTAGTGCTGGTCGCGCTTGTGGCCTTTACCGTGCGACCGGAAGCGAACAAACTACCCACCGCGCCACCCGCACTTGCGACGGCATCCCCCGACGACGCAAACGCCCCCGCGCCCGAAACCAGATTGGGTCCTCTGACAACCGCATTGCAGACAGAGATCACAAACGCGCTTCAGGCCACCGCCTGGCCAATGCTCGACCCCCCCATGGATGCGGTGCTCCAAGGCGGCTCGGTTGCTCCCGAGCTCCTGCCGTGCGATCACGACACACCCACGGTCGACTTGGCGGCATGCACATTCGGTTCGCCCACCGCTCCGACGCGCATCATCATCGCCGGCGATTCGGAAGGCGTCAGCTACGCCGGCCCGCTCCGGGAGATCGCGATGAATTCGGGCGGAAAGGTCCAAGTGATCAGCATGGCGCTGGCCGCATGCTCGTTCACGGCCGAACTCATTCAGAACGCTACCCCTGCACCTAGTTGCGAAGCCCGGAAACGCTACGTTGTCGACGCAATCAACACCACGAAGCCATCCATCGTCGTGATCTCGAACCTGTATCGGCTGCACAAAGCCGTGGGGTCCGATCGCCGAATGTCGCCAGGGGAATGGGCCGACTCGATGCGCAGAATCATCAACGAATTCCGCCCCAGCACCGGGACCGTCGTATTCATGCCCGGCCCGCCGGGGGAGGTCAATATCAAGGACTGTTTCGGCAAGCGGACAAATGTTCCTGCCGACTGCATCGGGAAAGTAAACGCTCAGTGGAACGACATGGCCACCATCGACGACAAGATCGCCCACGAGATCGGCGGCGTGTGGCTCGATTCGCGGCCATGGTTCTGCAACAGCGACAGACTCTGCCCGAGCTTTGCCGGATCGACGGCGACCAAGGCCGACGAGTTCCACATTGCACCGGCATACGGAAGCAAGATCTACCCGGTGATGGCCGAGTCGTTTCGCGAGGCCGGTGTCCCGCTGGGTTAGGCGAACCTAGTGGACGGTGATGGTCACGGCGGCGCCACTGACGCTGCGCCGCCGGCGGTCGTGTCATGCGAGTTCAGGTATGCCGTAATCGATTCCGCAGGACCGTCGGGATTCTGCGCCCGGTCGTTGACAAGTACATCGCCGATCAGATAAATGCCCCCCAGGGCGGTGAACGAATCGTCGCGCGACGTTGTAGGTGAACGACGAGGCCGGTCAGGAGTTCGGTCGCCTCCTTCTTGGCGGTCGCCGCGGGAGACACCATCGGCGGAGCTGCCGACGATGCGACCTCCACGACCGGCCGCGTGCTCGGCTGCAGCGCCGCGGACTGGACGGTTGCGGCGCAACGGGTTTCCGTTCGACCGTGGCGGGTTGTTCGACCCGCGGGCTGGAAGCCACCGCGGACGACGCCTTGGATTCCGCGGACGTGGACGACACTGCCGGCACGAGCGTCCTGGAGTTCAGGGATGAACGCCCCGGTACCGACCGCGGGGGGAAGCGGTCGGACCGGGAGCGCCCCTGTGAGTCGGACTCACCCATCGTGGGCGGCGGCACGTCTGCCGCCTTCGGTGCGCCCGATCCAGGTTCATCGCCCGTGTCGCCGGGGTCATCGTTCCGATCGCCATCGGCCGGGACATCGTCGTCGGCACGGGCCACACCGGCACTCAGGGCACCGAAAGTGGTTGCGCCACAGATCCCCAGCGCCAGGGCCAACGCCCCGACCCGTTCATTGTCACTGCGTCCCCCCGGATGCCCCGACCCTTTGCGGTTTTACTTTCCTACGACTCCGTATTCGCTTGTCCCGCGCACACCGCTCACAACAACGACGCCGGCAGCACAGCCAAGGTCAGGTTGCTCCCGTCGGTCGACACGACCCGCAGACCGTTGTCGCTGACCGCGACCTGCTGGTAGTAGTACCCCCAGGCCGTTCCCTTAAGCAGGGTGTATTCACCCGTGGCGGTGTCGAAGAGGTAGACGCCGGCACCGTTGCCGATCGCGTAGGCGTGGCTGCCGTCCGAGGAGCTGACCACGTGGTACATCGGCGCATCGGCCGCGAACCAGGTGACGGTCGGGCTGGCCACGGTGGTGTCGATGACCCCCAGCGCGTACTTCGCGTTGGACTGGCTGGTGATGAAGGCGCGGGTGCCGTCGTCACTGATGGCGATGCAATCCGACAGATAACTCGAGACCGGGAGCGCCAACGTCGTCGTGGTGGCCGTGGTGCCGTTGTACTTGACGATGGTCACCCTGTCGCCGTAATAACTGTTGACGATCGCGACCGCGCCGTTGTCGCTGACCTTGACTGCATTGGGTGAGTAATCGAGGGTGACATCGGTGACGGTCGGCGACGCGCCGCTCGTGTTGATGATCGACACCGTGCCCGAATTGCGGTTGGTGACGAACGCACGGGTGCCGTCGGCACTGACCGCGACATCGGTCGGATTGGATCCCACGTTGACGCTGGTGACCGTCGGAGTACCACCGCTGGCGTTGATGATCGACACGGTGCTGTCAGTGTTGACGGTGAACGCACGCGTGCCGTTGGCGCTGACCGCCACGGAGACCGGAGTCGCTCCGATGGGGATACTCCTCACCGTCGGGGTGGCCCCGCTGGTGTCGATCATCGACACCGTGTTGGCGTTGTAGTTGGCCACGAACGCGCGGGTCCCGTTGGCGCTGGCCGCGATCGCCGTCGATCCGGCTTCTACGTTGACCACGCCGATGTTCGTCGGGGTGGACCCACCGGTGTTGACGATCTGCACCTGATTGGAGCCCTGGAGCAGGACGTAGGTCCGGGTGCCGTCGTCGCTGGCGGAGATGTCGTAGGAATAGTCGGCCAGCGTCAGGCTGGTCACCGGTGCGTAGGTGTAGGTCACCAGCTGCGTCTTGACATCACCGTTGCCGTCGTCGGCGGTCACCACGAACGAGTCCGTCGCACCCGGCGTGTAGTTGAATGCGGCCGGGTCCGGGTTGTAGTAGAACGCATTGCCGCCCTGGCTCACCGTGCCCTTGGTGGGCTGCGTGGTGACCGAGAACGTCACGGTTTCGTTCGGGTCCGGGTGTACGACCGAGACGGTGTAAGTCACCTGGGCCCCGCTGCCCGCGGCGGTCATCGGTGTCAGCGCCAATTGCAGCGCGTCGGGCACCGGCGTGACGTTGACGGTGACGGTCGTGCTGTCGTAGCTGGCAAGGTCGGTCACCGTGTAGTTGAAGGTGTCGGTGCCGTTGTAGTCCGCCGGCGGGGTGTAGGTGAACGACCCGTCGGCCGCGATCACGGCGGTGCCGCCGTGGTAGGTGTTGACGTTGCCCGGCGCATAGACCGTCAGGACCTCGCCGGGTCCGTCCGGGTTCTGGGCGATGTCGTTGGTCAGGACGTTGCCGGTCAGCGGGGTGTCCTCGGCCGTCGTGTAGTTGTCCGCCCGGCCCACAACATCGCGCACGATGATGCTCACGTAGTTCTGCGACACGCTGGTGCCGTCGGTCACGCTGTAGTAGAAGTAGTCGTTGCCGACGAAGCCGGTCTGCGCGGTGTAGGTGAATGCGCCGTCGCTGTTGATGACGACACTTCCCCCCTGCCAGGAGGTGATGTGTCCGGTGCCGATCACCGAGAGCGGTTCGCCCGGGCCGTCGGGGTTCTGCGCGATGTCGTTGGTCAGCACGTTCCCGGTGATGGGTGTCGTCTTGTTGGCATCGTACGAATCGACCACCGCGGCAACGGGATCCGGAACGGGCGTCACGGTGACGGTAACCGTGCCGACCGAACTGGTGGTGCCGTCGGTCACGGTGTAGGTGAACGTGTCGGTGCCGTGGAAGTTCGACACCGGGTAGTAGTAGTAGCTGCCGTCGCCGTACACCCCGACACTGGCGCCGGCCGCGCTGGTCTGGTCGTACGCGCTGACATACAGGTACTCGTTGGGGCCGTCCGGGTTCTGCGCGATGTCGTTGGTCAGGACGTTGCCGGTGTATCCGCTCGGCCAGGTGTCCTCGGCCAATGTGAGGCTGTCCGGCCGGGCGACGACGGGGTCGTTGACATCCACCGTGATGGTCACGGTGCCGACAGCGGTCGAGGTGCCGTCGCTGACGGTGTAGGTGAACGTGTCGGTTCCGCTGAAATCGGCGGGCACGTAGTAGGTGTAGTAGCCGTTCCCGTCGACATAGACGGTGTTGCCGGCGACCGACTGCGTGTTGTCGACGACGGTGAGACGCTCGAGGGGCCCGTCGGGGTTCTGCGCCTTGTCGTTGGTCAGCACGTTGCCGGTGACGGCGTGGAAGGAACCCGACTGGAGGTCGGTGTTCACGTCGTTGACGGCCACCACAGCGTGGGTGTTGACGTCCACCACGCTGATGTTGACCGTGCCGACATCCGTGGTGGTGCCGTCGGTCACCGTGTAGGTGAAGCTGTCCGCACCGGTGAAGTCGGTGGGCGGGGTGTAGGTGTAGTCGCCCTGGTAGGTGTTCCAACTCACGTAGCCGCCCTGCGCGGTGTAGCTGTCCATCTGGGTGAGTGTCAGGGTCTCGCCGGCGCCGGTGTAATTCACAGGGATGTTGGCGTCCGGATTCTGGGCGTTGTCATTGGTCAGGACGTTGCCCGACACCGGCGCGTTCTTCGCGGTGGTGACCGTGTCGTCGACGGCGACCGTCGGGTGGTTGACCGTGACCGTGATCGTCACGGTGCCGACGTCGGTGGTACTGACGTCCCACCAATAGCTGCCGCTGAGGTAGGCGTGGTCGCTGACGGTGTAGTCGAACGTGTCGGTGCCGGTGAAGCCGGCGCTGGGCGGGGTGTAGTAGAGGGTGCCGTCGGTGTAGACGGTAACGGTGCCGCCCTGCGCGGTGGTGCTGGTGTAATTCGGGTCCACGGTGATCGGTTCGGCGGTGCCGTCCGGGTTCTGCGCCCGGTCGTTGGTCAGCACATTGCCGATCAGGGCGTTGGACGCCGCCTGGTTCACGGTGAAGCTGTCGTCGCGGGCCACGATCGGGTTGGTGTTGACCACCGTGATGGTGAGGTAGCCGGTGCTCCAGCTGTTGCCGTCGGTCACGACGTAGCTGAACTGGTTGTCACCGGTGAAGCCGGCCACCGGCGTGTAGACGTAGGCGCCGTTCTTGTTGAGCACCAGTGAGCCGTAGCTGTTGACGCTGGTGCCGGTGGTGATGACCCACAGCGGTTCGCCCGGGCCGTCCGGGTTGTTCGCGATGTCGTTGGACAGCACATTGCCCGACACCGGGGTGTTGATATTGGTGTTGTTGACGTCGTTCTGGGCGTAGATCGGGTTCTCGGTGGCGTCGTCGTCGGCGGCCACCGTGATCGTCACCGTGCCGACATCGGGCAGAGTGCCGTCTGTCACGGTGTAGGTGAACGTGTCCGTGCCGTTGAAATCGGTTGCCGGGTAATAGGTGTAGTCGCCGTTGGCGGCCATCGTCACGGTGCCGCCGGCGGTGGTGTTGATCGTGCCCGTGGTGGTGACGGTCAACGGTTCGGACGGGCCGTCCGGGTTCTGGGCGATGTCATTCGTCAGCACATTGCCGGCCGCGGCGGTGTCCTCGTTGGTGGACAGTGTGTCGTCGCGGGCCAGGATCGGGTCGGACAGGGTGACCGTGATGTTCACCGTCGCGCTGGCGGCGCTGACCGCACCGGCGGCATCCTTGACCTTGTAGCTGAACGACGCCGGGCCGCTGTAGTTCGCGGTCGAGGTGAACGTGACGGTTCCGTTGGCGTTGAGCACCGCGGTGCCGTTGGTGGCCCCGGTGATCGACTGCACGCTCAGCGTGTCGCCGTAAAGGATGTCCGGATCGGTGTCGTTGCCGACGAGTTCGGCCGCGGTGAACGTCCGCGCCACCCCGCTGGTGACGTTGGCGGTGTCGTTGACCGCCGTCGGGGCGTCGTTGACGGCGGTGACGTTGATCGACACCACCGCGTTGTTGGCGCTGACGTTGCCGGCGGCGTCCTTGACGGTGTAGGTGAACGACCCGGTGCCGTTGAAGTCGGCCGTGGGTGTGAAGGTGACCGTGCCGTTGGCGTTGAGCACCGCCGTGCCGTTGGTGGCGCCGAAGACCGAATTCACCGACAGCACATCGCCGTACACCTTGTCGGGATCGATGTCGTTGCCGGTCAGGTCGGCCGCGGTGAACACCTTGGCGGTGTCCTCGGCCGTGCTGGCGCTGTCGTTGACCGCCGTGGGCGCGTCGGGGACACCGGTGACCGTGATCGACACGGTCGCGCTGTTCGCGCTCACCGCGCCCAGGTTGTCCTTGACGTTGTAGGTGAAGGTGGCCGTGCCGTTGAAGTCCGTGGTGGGCGTGAACGTCACCGTGCCGTCGGCGTTGAGCACCACGTTGCCGTTGGTGGCGCCGGCCACCGAGTTCACCGAAAGCGTCTGGCCCGCATCGGGATCGGTGTCGTTGCCGGTCAGGCTCCCCACGGCGAACACCTTCTGGGTGTCCTCCACG
>WBZP01002618.1_pt1 | contig 20455 bp, 9 predicted proteins | sample 5204301 | NCBI WGS metagenome assembly WBZP01 (sample SAMN12412401, study PRJNA552823) | activated sludge metagenome | isolation source: activated sludge from nitrification reactor of wastewater treatment plant... | place: USA: Pennsylvania | collected 2017
ATATAAGATGCGGCACCGGTTACTTTAGGAATTGTATACGTAACAGGCACATTTGTTCCAATAACCGGGCATATATCATTGGCAGAAGCTATGATGGGCAAAGGAGTCTGAGGAACCGATGAAGAAAGTGTGATGGCTTCGGCAGACACCGGGCAATTAAACCCAACCGGAGTAGCCACCAGTTGATAAATATCCGATGGCACGTAACCTGGACTAAGCCTAACCAACAGGCTGCTTGTTCCTTGACCGCCAACAATGGTCAATGCCGATGGAACTGTCCATTGATATCCCGTAATCGGATTAACAGGCTCTTTAGTATATGTGAACACATTATTCGTACCCCTGAACTCGCAAAGATTTCTTGGGCCTGTTATCGGGCCCAGTACAGGCACATTCATGATCTGTACGATTTTATCTATCACGATATTTCCCGGTAAGGTATAGGAAATGGTTACGGAACCGGTTTGTACAGGCGTAAATGAAATGATCCTGTCTGTACCCGATTGTACCGTGATTGTTGCCAGGCTCGTATTACTGATGCTCCAGGTACCACCAGAAGGTATCGTAGGTGCCAGTGAATAACTGATAGCTGTCGTTTGCGGACAAACATAATCAGAACCCACGATCGGGCTGGTCACCGCAACCACCTGTACCTGTTTTGATGCCGTACGGGGTGCACCACAACCCGTTAAAAGCGTATAGGTAATGGTGGTAACACCCGGGATCAAAGTTGTGCTGATACCGGTTGACGGATCAATAGTTAAAACAGATGGATTGCTGCTTGCCCATACGCCACCCGTATTTCCGTTACTGGTGTACGGGTAGTTATATCCGGCAGCAACAGTCGACAACCCATTGATCGTTCCCGCATTGGCCAACGGCTGTATGGTCAATTGTATGGCATTGGACACAACATTGACAGAGCCATTAGTACATCCATTTGTTCCGAGGACTTCGCAGATGATGATGTCTCCACTTTGTACCAAAGCCGGTGCATATGTGCTGGTAATGGCAGCCAGTACCCCATTCTTCTTCCAATTGTATGCAACAGCAGTCAGGTTGCTTAATGATGCGGTGAATGTTGGACGTGTGTTTGCACAAATAACAGTTGCGGATGCCGAAATGGTAACGGCCGGGGCAAGATATGGGTTAACCGTAACCGTTACCGGATTGGAAACCGAAGATGAACAACCAAACATATCCGTTGAAGTGACTGTATATGTTCCGCTTGCATTAACGGTAATGCTGTTTGTTGTTGCCCCGTTGCTCCACAAGTTGCCTGATGGCTGATCGGAGGTTAACGTAACATTGCTATTGGAACAGAATGTGAGCGGACCACTGGCTGTAACAACCGGTGTAATGGTTGGCCTCACATTGATCAGGAAAGATACCTGCGGCCCGGTACAGGTATTTATACCGGAACCTGTTTGCGGAGTGACCAAAATGGAAGCTATACTGGCGGTTGAATTTGGATTGGTGGCTATAAAGGATGGAATATTTCCATTTCCATTTGATGCCAGGCCAATAGAGTTATTGCTATTTATCCAAACAAAGTTTGTTCCAGGAACATTACCACTCAATACAATCTCACTAGTTGTTGATCCATTACAAAAAGTCTGCTCGGTAATATTATTGACCGTAGGTGTCGGGTTCACTGTGATCGTAAAGGTTTTTGACTGCCCTTCACAATCAATATTATTAATCAGGTTCCTGTAAGGAGTAACCGTAATGGTAGCGATAACAGGTGTTGTACCATTATTGATGGCTATGAAATCGGCTATGTTACCTGTGCCGCTGGCCGGAATACCGATCGAAGGATTACTGTTCGTCCAGGTGAAATAATTGGCCAGTCCGTTATACGAAGTAAACTGAATATTAGATGTTGCTCCGTTACAGACAATTTTATCTGGAACGTCATTTACGATCGGAAGTGGTTTGATCGTAATGGTAAAATCCCTTCCCGCCGTTGAACAGGTTACCCCGTTGTTTGTGTATGATGGCACAACGATAATGTTTGCATCCACCGGGTTGATGCTGGTAATGGCTGGAGTAAAGGAAGGGATATCGCCCGTTCCGCTGGCTGCCAGGCCGATCGACGTATTGTTATTGGTCCAGTTAAACACGGTGCCGGGCTGTTGTCCGGTAAATGAAATGACGGACGTGAGGTTTTCATTACAAAAGAACTGGTGTGCCACCGGATCAACAGAAGGCGTTGGATTGACTGTAATGGTAAAGCTCACCGGCGCACTGAAACATCCGGGATTATTACTATTACCTATTACCGTTATAGTAGCAGAAACCGGCGTTATTCCGTTATTTATTGCAGTAAACGAAGGCAATAATCCTGCACCAGTTCCACTGGCAGGCAGCCCGATGGCAGGGTTGCTGTTGGTCCAGGTGAACGAAGAAGAACTGATCAATATATTTTGTATTGTACTTCCATTGCAAACTGTTACATCGCTGATGGGATCAATGACCGGAGCAGGATCAACGATGATGCTGAAATTCCTGATTCCTCCCAGGCAACCATTGGCCTCTGCCCTGGCAACAAGATTACTATTCCCGTTGCCGGTGGTAACAAAGGAAGGTATATTTCCTGATCCGCTGGCCGGAAGACCAATAGCAGGCACACTGTTGGTCCAGCTAAATGTGGCACCAGCCACATTACTGGTAAAGTTGATATCGGTGGTTGACTGACCTTCACAAAGCCGTTGATCGGCCACAGCATCCAAACCCGGAGTAGGGTTTACCGTTATGGTAAATGATTTGGGTTCACCTTCGCATACAAACAAATTATTGATGTAACGGGGCGTTACGGTGAAAGAAGTAACTACAGGCACATTGGTATTGAAACCCACAACTGCGGGGCCTAAATTACCGCTACCAAAAGGATCGATGCCAAAAAGAATATTACTTGACACCCAGTTATATTCGGTTACAGCTATGCCTGAAAAAACCACTGAAGCCGTGTTGCCATCACAATAAGTTTGGTTGGCTACATTGCTCATCACTGGTTTAGGATTCACCGTGATGGTAAATGACTCACTCGTACCCTGGCAGGCAATGCCATCGTTTGTGAAAGGAATGACCTGGATATTAGCTATCATGGGTGTTGACAGGAATACATTGGTTGCGGTAAATGACGGTATATTACCTGAACCACTGGCTCCCAGCCCGATACCGGTATTGTCATTTGTCCAGGCAAAGGAAGTTGCAGCTCCGCCAAAAACAATGGGATCCGTAGTGCTTTCGCGGCAAACGCTCAGATCATTTAGGGCAGTCATTTGCGGCCTGTGATTCACCCGGATGGTGAAGTTAACGGGCACACCATTGATGCTGCCACCGTTGCCATCAGAAATGGATGGGGTGACGGTGATCGTAGCCGTTATATCAGTCATCCCCGGATTCTGCGCAAGAAAAGCGGGTATATCTCCCGTTCCGCTGGCGGCAAGTGAAATGGATGGCTCGCTGTTCGTCCAGTTATATGTTAAACCAGGCGTACTGCTGCTGAACACAACCGGACTGGTGAGTGTTTGTGCACAAACAACCTGGTTGGGAACAGGGTTCATACTAAAGGCAGGCGGCGCCACCGTGATCGTAAAACTGATAGCAGTTCCCGTACAGGATACCCCATTGCTTGTATTGACTGGCGTTACCGTAATAGTTGCCGTTGCTGCAGTTACGCCCGGGTTGATAGCGGTAAAAGCCCCGATATTCCCGGTGCCGCTGGCTGCGAGGCCGATAGACGGATTGTCATTGACCCATGTATAACTGGTAGCCGTACCCGAAAAGTTGATGACCGTAGTTGACGAACCATGATTGACCATTTGATTCGATACCGGGTCCACAACGGAAGTCGCATTAATGTTGATCGTTTGAGAAGCGCTTTGGGGTCCGCTGCAGGTATTGATCGTGTAGATAATACTGGTTGTTCCGGCACTGATGGCGGTAACCAGCCCTGTAACAGGGTCAACCGTGGCAATATCTTCATTGACTGATGACCATGAGCCCCCGGCATTTCCTGTGCTGCTATAGCTGGCAGTTGTACCGATGCAAAGTGTTGCGGTTCCACTTACCGTGCCTGGCTGAACACCGGGATAGATATTGGCATTGGCATCATTGCAATCGGTATTGTCAGAAACGTATCCTACCGGCGCCTGGCTTCCGCAGCTAAACGTAGTAGTTACCGAAGAATTTCCGAATCCATCGCCATCGGTGTCAGCATAATAGATTTGTGTTAAAGGAACGACCTCTCCATAAGTGGCCTGTATGTACAACCTCTTAAATGTTCCCGGACAGGGGTCTCCAAACAACCCATTGGATGCAGGGATGCTCACACTATTCTGACCAATGACCATCCCTTGTACAATAGACAGGCTATTGGAAGCATGGCAGCTGCCAATGCTGAAATTATTGCAAGTTCCGTCGGGCGTGCCATAACTGGCAAAATTGACTGCAGTGAATACTCTACCTGCAGGAGCGGTTAAAGTAACCGATGCATTCTCATCGGCGGTTCCGCAAACCACACCCAATGTTACTATGGCATCAATATATCCATCACAATCGTTATCCAATCCATCACACACTTCAGTGGCACCGGGATAAACAGCCGCACTGTTATCGTTGCAATCCGTATTGTTCAGTACATATCCGGCTGGCTGGCTGCAGGCCGATTGAGAAACAGCCGGATCTCCGAAACCATCTCCGTCGGCATCCGCATAATAAGCCTGAGAAAGCGGAACAGTATTAAAATCCTGTAATATCTGTGTTGGCGTTAATGCTACATTATAGATTTTAATATCGTCTATCGAGCCGTTGAAAAAACGCCCATTTAAATAGCCTGAACCAATTCGTAATAAATTGGAACCACTGATAAATGAGAAATCAGCATTACTGGACGAATATTCCACTCCGTTAATGTATAGTTTAGAATTGCCGCTTTTGACCACTAAAGCCATATGCACCCACTGGTTCAGTGCAGGCGGTGGGATGTTTAATAACAGCGCATTATTGTTATCATAATAAACGGCACAGTTGGAGATGCCAGCAGAAGATATCTGCGTATGAACAAACTTACCTGATTGATCACTTGACACGATAGCCTGTAAGTCAGGAGATGCAGCGGTCATTTTATACCAGGCACTAATGGTTAGTTCATTATACCCATTAAAGCTTCCGTTTAATCCGATAAAATCATCAACACCGTCGAAACTATATGCGCTGTTGGCATTACCAAAACGGTCAGTGGTGAGAGTAGCGCCATTAACGGTTCCGTTCAAAGAACCCCTTGCGTCATTGGCATTGCCACTGAAAGGATAATAGGCTACCAGTCCGGTATTGTTGATGACCAGATCTATCTGACCGTCACAGTCGTTGTCCAATCCATCACAAACCTCTGTGGCACCGGGGTAAACAGCCGCACTGTTATCGTTACAATCCGTATTGTTCAGCACATAACCGGAAGGCTGGCTGCAGGCCAGTTGTGACACAGCCGGGTTACCAAAACCATCTCCATCGGTATCAGCATAATAGGTTTGTGCTAAAGGAATAACTTCTGAATACCTCGCCTGTACATAAAATCTTTTAACTATACCCACACATGGATCTCCAAATATTTGATAATTCTGTGTAAGCGTAACACTGTTTTGTCCGATGACCAGTCCCTGCACGATTTCCAGTGTACTGCTTGCATGGCAGCTTCCCAACGTGAAATTACCGCAGGTGCCATTGGGTGTGCCGTAGCTTGCAAAATCAACAGAAGTAAATACCTTACCAGGAGGGGCTGTAAGGGTAAATGACTGACCTTCGGAAGTAGCCATACCACAAACGATCCCTGATGTAACGACTGTATCAATAATTCCGTCACAATTGTTATCAATGCCATCACAAACTTCAGTGGCGGCAGGGTTAACAGCCGCATTGGCATCATTACAATCTGTACTATCTGCTGTATAACCGGTTGGCGCTGTGGTTGCAAAACGCCTGATAGTATCAGCAACATTACCGAAGCCATCGCCATCCTGGTCTCTGTAATACACAAACTCAAGGTATTTGACCAGGCTTACTTTGTTGGGTGCGTATTGTACCGACCATAATGGGGGCAGGTTCACCTGGCTGAATGTGCCGGTTACGGATGAAGCCGTGAGTATATCGATGCTGGTAAAACTCTGCGGGCTAAAGCCGTTCACTTCCGTGGCATTTAATGTTCCACTGATGGCAGCCGCGCCGGTTACAACCAGCCTGTCGTGACCGGTACCCGGCGTTGTTCCGCCTATTTCGATATCCAATGCCGCGGCACCCTGCGTGTAGTTACCCGCTACCGTTAGTATGCCGGGGCTTGAACCGGGAACAACGGTGGCCGAATTGTTCAATGCAACATCACTGCTGAATGTGCCATTACCCTTGAGGGTTTTAGCTGCGGCATTGATGAAATCGAAGGGCACCGTGATGTTTCCGTTGTTGTTGATCAGGCTGCCGTTAAAGGTAATTGTACCGGTTGAACGAAGCAGGGTTCCGGGTGATACATTGATCACACCACCGACGGCAAAAGCGCCGAGTTCCATGATGTTCCGCAACACATTGATGGTTCCCAGGTTAGTAAAATTGGCCGGCTGCATACGGAAAGATGGCTCACCAAAAGACACATCCCCTACATTACTATTAATCACCCCACCAGCATTATTAATAAAAGTTCCGTTACTCAAACCTACATACCGTATACCTCCACTGCCAGTGACATTAAAAGTACCGTTGTTGGTGAAGCTGCCACCGCTCATATTGATGACAGGTTCTGTACAACATCCGCCATAATAAGGGCTGACTTCCACCACCCCATTGTTGGTGAATGACGTATTGATGGCGCCCAGTCCGGGGTTACCCGCCCCAAAGTAGCATACACTGGTATCGGTATTTTCAATGGAGCCACCGGTGAGTTGACCGGAAATGAATACCAAATCATCTTTCAGCAGTTTGGTTGCCGGCCCTCCCAAAACACCCGAGTAAATGAACAGATAGTCAAGCGCCACATTCGAAGCATTGAAATATACATTGGCGGCAGAATAAGTTTGCCCGATATAAGTTGAACCAACATCATATGATGTGGTATTCACCTGGTGATTGCCATCAAAGAAATATAATGTTCCGGCGCCATTGATGACCGCATTGGATGCAATGGTGGTAGTGGTGGACGGGATACCGAATTTAACCTGGCTTCCGGCCGCAATTGTGATCGTTCCGCCGATCACCGGGTTGGTGACTGGGAATATATTAAGTGATTTACCATTCGCGAGAATCGTTCCATTGTTGGTAAATACCGTGTTGCGCAAATAAATTTCATTATCACCATACTGGCCCGCATTGGCCATAAGATTATTTATGATTGTACCGGAACTGTTGTTATTAAACGTTCCTCCACTGAGCGTTTCATTATAAATACCTCCACCTCCGGTTTGAGAAAAGATGAACTGACCGTTGTTTTCGATGGTACCATTGGTCATACTAAAAACAGGTCCAATACAACATCCCCCATAGCCAGTGACCAGGTTGACCGTACCATTATTTACGAATGTAGTGGCCAATGTGCCTAAGGATGTTTGACCGGCGCCAAGTTGAGCTGAGGCTGTGTCATTGATCACCAGGTTACCACCGCTTACTGTGCCCGCCCACCAGAGCAGGCTGCCGCCGATCTTTTTAACAGCAGGCCCGCCAAAGTCACCTCCATCCACATACACATTCCCGGGAAAATTAACTTCGGCACCACCGCAATGAACAGTTGTACTAACCTTCGTATCATAGGAACCATATATTGAACTGTATATTTCGTGTATACCCGTTGAATAGTGTATATTGGCATCAATGATACAATCCGGAGCATAGGTAAATGTGCCATTGGTTTGCATCACGAACTGCATGCTGTTCCCATTCGACTTAAACCTTCCTCCGGAATGTGTTGAACCCTGATCACTCTTGATGGTACAAACAGCCGAGCTTACACCTGTTACACCAACGATGAACTCACCATCATTCGTAAACTTACTGACATCCAATTTGGTCGTATAATTTGCCTGAAACTGCGCACCCGTGTGATTATAAAACTCACCGTTCAAAATATTCATAGCACTGATACCCGGCGTGGCATAAATTAAAAATGAGCCGTAATTGTCAAATCTGCCCGTTGTTAATCCATCTGTGAAATTTATCAAGCCGCCTGGGCAACAGCCCTGCGTAGCATGTGTAAAATAGAAAACACCGTTGTTTATAAAGGGCACGGCGATCACCCCTGCTCCATATAGATCAGCGCGACCCTGGTTATTCACTGTTCCGGAGCCAGACAATATTCCCCCTTCATGTATAGTGATTCCATCGCCAGAAGTATTCACCAGGTCATCGCCTGGGCCATCCCGCAAAAAGAACCGGCTGTTGATGATCAGGCTACCGATACCCGTAATGACTATCTGATCTGCCCCAATAATTCCAAGACTGTTTACTGTAATATCATGGGATATATTGATGGCTCCTGCGCTTTCATCTGGAATACTTCCTGTAACCCAATTCAATCCATTGAATCGCTCCCAGGTGGAAAGAAATGACCAATCTCCATCCTGTCTGGTTCGGTAATCACCTGCATTAGGGCCATTTCGAATAATATCAACAGCATTGGCAGACACCTGAAGAGTACAATATTCGGGCAATTGTACTGATGAAAAATTTCCAGACAAGTTTGATGATGATATAATCCGATAAGAGCCATTTGGCAGTATCCCGGTTTGAGTTACATGTAAAGTTCCGTTTAGCACAAAACCAGCCCCGATAGAACGATACAGGTAATCATATCCCGAACCCTGCCCGGCTCCCCCTAACTCAATATTTAATGTGCTATTGGAAGAAAAAGGCTGGCCTCCATTTATCGAAAGTGAACCAATTGGATGTCCGACATCTAAAATGCCGTCATTAGTCAAATTCTCTATGTTGATCACACCCACTCCCCTGATGATCCTGCTACCAGCATTATTGATTGTCAGGCCAAGCAGGTTTGAGGTCGTTTGGGTGTACTTCATGATGGTGCCATTATTGTGAAGTATGGCGGAGCCCGGGTTTGAAGCGGTATTTAGATTGACGTTAGTTACCTGAGCGGAACCAAGGTTCAGTAAGCCTGTATTATTAAATGTCTGAATCCCCGCGCCCCAGTTCAAGGTGCCGGCCAGCCAATTTGTTTCACCCTGATTGGTGATGGTAGCACCTGATTGAATATTTTTTGAACCCGCTGTTTCCAGGTTTAACGTTGCACCCGTTGCAATAATCAATTCGCCTGGACCAATGAGGTTGCCCCGATTAATTGTATAATTTCCATGGATATTCAGTGTGTGCCCTTGCAAGTTAACATCCCCGTCATTCTGTATAAAACTGATGCCGGCCGGCCAATCCTGATCTGCATTAATATTCAGATCTCCATCGTTAATAATATACTGCCCGTTACCGTTAAACTGCCCTCCGGCATTCTGATCAAAACTGGATTGACTAAAGAACGTACCACCCGAAAAGGAAATCAATCCCGTATTAACTACCGGACTATGTACTTCAATTATCCCAGCGTTACAATTAATTGTACCAGCATTATTAAATAAAAATAATTTTGAAAGCACCGTTGTACCAGAACTGCTTTTACTTATAGTACCATAATTATTCAATACTACACTTTGCAAACTGGCATCATGATCATTACCACTAATAACAATACTATTATGATTGTTTATGACAACATACGAGACATTCCAGTTAAGTGTTCCAGCCTGCCAATCAATTACACCCTGATTAGTTATACTAAATGGATTAACCGGAGAACCAATATCTCCAAAGTTCTTTGCACCAGAAGTTGTCAAATTCAAAATGCCTGAAGTACCAATAACGATTTGAGCATTTGTGGAAAGAGTACCACTATTCCAGTTCCAATTACCATTAATTGTAAGGATCTTACCTGCCAAGAAGTTAATCGTTCCTGCTGTTTGATTAAGTGTGACGCCAACCGGAAATGCCTGATCAGCATTTATTGATTGATTTCCTTCGTTATTAAAAGTACCTGTTCCACTGATGAGAGAACCGGTATTATGTTTAATATTATCTGTGTTTAATAAAGTCCCCCCTGCAAAAATGATACTCCCTGTATTAGTAAATGATGACTCGTTTCTGAATATACCTTCATTGCAGGTTACCGTTCCCGAATTATTAAATTCATCCAATCCAATAATACAAGTGCCTGTGCCATTTTTATTAAAAGTACCGCTATTAATAAACGATTGAATCCCACCTGCTGTAAAATCATCTAATCTTTCCGTATTACTTACTGTTACATTAAACACTTGATTATTCAGGATGCTTGTGGAACAGGCAATATTACCATCAACCCAATTGATGACACCATTATTTGTGATATCATTTCTCAACTCATGATTAGCTGCAGTAAGGATGTCAAAATTTCCCGTAGAACCAATGTTAATTGTACCATAACCATCGATTGTCCCACTTTTCCATAGCCATGCTCCGTTAACAGTTATAAATTCACCATTATTGCCTATCATATATTTTACATAACCTTCCTGTGTCACCGTACCACCCACGTTCACAATCAGCTCATTAATATAGGTACTGTCATTTATTGTAATGCTATGCCCAGATAAAATCGTAATCGCGCCATCCTGATTATTCGGGGCATTAACTGCCGTTACCCAGTTGGTGCCATCGAAGCGTTCCCAGGATGAAGCGTCTGCCCAAATACCATTCGCTACCGCGCTTCTGTAATCACCGGCAGTTTGTGCCCATACCTGGGTGCCTACAAAAATTACAAGTCCGATGAGTGTAAATATTCTTTTCATTTATTCAGATTGAATGTGCGATTAAAGTTGCCTGACACACTGAGGCATAACCAAAAGTAATTTTGACCGGGTCAGCCTGCAATAGCTAATATTAGTGATAAGCGGATATACTTTATTGTTGTTTCTTTATGCCGGCAAAAATGCATCCAGCCATGTGTGCAGAGGAAGATTAAAAATATCTATTGCACCATACTCAACCTATAGGGATAAATACCTACTACATGAAAGACAGAGAAAAACCATTGACGCCTGTTAACCGGGAAGACTTTTCCACTGATTTTGGTGGAAACAGATCCGTGGAACACATTGAACCTCTTTCCTATTTCGGGCCGATTATCAAACAATATAATAAGCTGTCTGCCGGACCCGGCTTTTGGTTTATCGCCGATACAGCAAAAGGAATTACCCTGGCGGCCGGGGGTACACCCGAAAAAGTATGCGGCATTAGCATCTCTGACCTGGTAAATCATACACCTGATATCCTGTTTGCACAATGCCACCCAGAAGACATTACCCATCTCTTTTCCTTCACCCAGTACTGGATCAAATTTTTCCTTGCACTCCCACCGGAAAGGAAATGCCAGATGCACCCAACCATATATATCAGAATGAGAAACCCATCACAGCAGTTTGCCTGGGTCATGATCCAGTATGCCGACCATATTTTCGACGCCGACGGTAACATCGCTTACGGACTAACCCTGGTGACCGATTTATCTCCCATCAAAAAAGACGGGAATCCCTTGATGAGTATCCTGGATCAAAAAGACAATTGTTGCCAGTATTTCATTTGCTCCAATGGCCGGACATTTCCTGATCCATCAGGTTCATCCCCGACAATTAGCCCGAGGGAGATTGACGTATTACGCCTGCTCGCCACCGGAAAAAGCAGCAAGCAAATGGCCACAGAATTAAACATCGCGGTGAAAACGATCGACAACCACCGGCAAAGTATGTTGAGGAAAACCAATACCAAATCCACGGGAGAGTTAGTGGCTTGGGGGATCAATCATGGATACTTGTGAAAGTGAAAAGTCAATATTAAAAAACTAAAAAATAGTGGAGTGCCTATACTGTGACTTATACTAACCGCTGCTTATGCGCCAGCGCCACTGCCTCGCCCACAGAATGCACCTGCAGTTTTTCGTAGATCTTTTTGACGTGGTTGTTTACCGTGAAGTAGCTGATCCCCATCTGGTCGGCGATCATCTTATAACTAAGGCCCTGGGCCAGCAGTTTCAAGGCTTCGGTTTCCTTGAGTGAGAGATTGTATTCCTGCTTCTGAGGCTGTGTATTAAAATAGCGCATCACTTTCAGCGCGATGGAAGGACTCATCATCGCGCCGCCGTTCATGGCCTCATCAATGCTCTGTTTGATCTGGCTGATGGTGGCCGTTTTTAAGATATATCCTTCGGCCCCGGCCTGGATGGCGGCAAATACCTTGTCGTCATCATCAAAGGCCGTTTGCATGATCACTTTAATATCCGGAAAATGTTGTTTGACGATCCTGACCCCGCTGATACCGTCCACACCTGGCATCTCAATATCCATCAATATCACATCCGGGCGCGTCACCGCCACATCATCCAGGATACTGGCGCAGTTTTCAAACCCGCCGGCATATTCAAAGTCAGGCGTTAACTGGATGAACGCATGGAGGCTTTCCCGCCGGGCTTTGTTGTCGTCATATACCGCGATCCTGATCATACTGGAAGTTATTAATAGTTTAAAGCAAATAGCTAATAAACAGAAAAGTAATAAAAGAAATTGATGTCTTATGTTGCTAACAACTCAATAATTAATTTACAAGTCGGCATTAGACTATTCGCTATTCTTTGTTACTTTTTGCTTGCCCAAAAAGTAACCAAAAAGGGCCCCGCCATTGATTACATCCCAATGGCGGATGGTACCTTGATTTAGCATACCTGCTACTGTAAACTCAAATTCAGTTCCCTGATGATTGAACTCAAGTAATTAGCATCATCCCTTGAAGAATCCCTACATTAAAGTTTAGAATGAACCATATAGCTTTTTTGGGCGAAACGAAAATTGAAAACACTTTCACTAAGCGCTTGAAAGCAAATTAATCATACCGAACACCCAAAAGAAAGCTTTATAAAAATAAGCATTCGGCATTTATGCCATATGGCTAATTATAGCTACCGGAAAACGGCACTCGATCTGTACACCTTTACCCGGGAATGACTGAATGGTACAATCACCACCCAACTGCCTGCTCCTCAGCCGCATATTGTCTAAACCATTGCCCGCTTTCAAACTATCTGAGGGAAACCCCCGGCCATTATCACTGATCGTCAAATGTACGGTATCCGATTCCTGTTTCAGGGTGATGGAAGCCTCCGTGGCGCCGCTGTACTTGGCCATATTGTTCATAGCCTCCTTGATGATGAGCAGGAGGTTTTTCCTGGCGAGCGGATCCGTGATCCTTTTCGCCAGTTCTTCGTCAATATCAAATGAACACCTGATCTCTTTCGGCGCGAGGAGTTCATTGCCGTAATTACGCAGACGGCTGACGAGGGAATGCTTGTCGTCGGCACCGGGTTTCATGCTCCAGATCACATCCCCCATCCTCGACATGAGTTCCCGCGTTTGTGCGGTGATGTGATCCAGCATATCTTTCGACTGTTCCGGCTTTTTTTCGAGCGACTGATGGGCCAGTTCGCCATAGATCTGGATGCTGCTGAGGGTGGCACCGATATCATCGTGCAGGTCGCGGCTGATCTTCTGCCGCATTTCTATTTCTCTTAGCTGACGTTTGTGATAGCGGCGGTTGAGGAAGAATACCACCAGCATACTCGCCAGCGCCAGCAAGGCGATCAGGAAACGGGTATTGGATAAGGATTGCTTGCTCCTGGCTTCGGCCAGTTCGAGCGAAGCGGCCCTTGTTTCATTGGCCACACTGCCACTAACGATCATGCCTATCTGCGCATCGGTGTTCTTTGACAACTTTTGCGACAGGTCCATTTTCAATCTCAAAGCCCTGATCATCCATTTATCTTCACCGTACCTGTCAAAAATTGGCATGGCTGCCTGCAGAAACTGGTTGGCGAAATATGTATTGACCAGGGATTCATCTTTCAGCAGGTCGAATCCCTTTTGCAGGTATGCCATGGCGGAATCCCGATTTGATCGCCGGCTGAAACAGGTGGCAATCGCTCCATATGCCACCAGCGCCACATCGGTTTCCCCGCTATTTATCCCAATGAGAACCGCCTGCTTCTGAACCTGAATAGCCTCCTCAAGAAAAGATTGCTTTTCCAAAATCAGGCCTTCCATATTCATGGCTACAGCCACCCCGCGTATGATGCCGGATTCCTGCGCGAGTTTTTTCGACAGCCGTGCATGGATCACGGCGCTGTCATACAGACCCAGTTTGTAATAGGCTTCCGACAAATTTCCGTGTAAATGATGGGGCATTGATTTGGCCCAGTATTTAGGATCATAAGGCGGCTGCCTCGCATACCGGATACCTCGGATGAAATACGGAATGCCCTGCCTGACACTGTCAACGTTCATGTAAGCCAGCCCCAGGAAATTATTGGCAGTCGCCAGTAATATACTGTCGTTCAATTCTTCCGCTATGCGCATGATCCTTTTACTCTCCTGCAGGTCGAGCATGAGCAACCCGTTGTAATAATAGGTTTCCGACTGGAATATGGAAAAGTAAAAACTAAAAAAAGAGGGCTTTCTTAAAGGCAGCCTGGCCGCTATTTGATTTAACCATAACTGGCTGCTGTCGTACTTTTTCATGTACGTGAACTTACTCGCTATGAAAAAACAGGTCTGGATATAGGCCGTATCATTTTTCAACTGTGTTGCCGATATTTTCCTGGCAGAATCGATTTGCTGCTGATCGCTTAATTGAGCGGAAGCGTGATGAAAGATCAGCAACAGCAATAAGACAATTGATACAGTTAGTTTTTTCATGCTTATAGGAGAATCGTGTTAGCCAATGACAGCTTTTATGGATACCGCAACATGTTTTGCAACTTTACAATAAACCGACAAAACCAGTATTAAGGCATGATCATTAATAATAGCAATGGTAAAGCGGCGGTGATTGATACGCCCGTATCCAACATGGCATTTATTGGTTTCGCTTACATGGTCAATCAATGCCCATTAGCCACCCACGAGTTTTACCCTTGTCCGTCTTCAACCAGGTTTATTGTGAAAATAATGCATTTCAGCCGAGGCACGGTCTGATCATCTTTAATACAAGACGAGCCTTCAAAGCCGGAGATCGCATCACAGGTAATGACCGGTGCAAACCAACGCCCAGGTTCCTGCCTCACGAAAAAGGAATTTTAAAAATATCCCATATGCTCCCAGCCTGCGTCATCAGTCAGGAAGGGGGCTCCTGATTTCTGGATTTTTTTATGTCGAAAACTGATAGGCCAAATTGACCGTAGATCAGTATCATGTTCATGGCTTTCGCTTTTCGTGGAAGACCAGGATATTCTTTACCGGGGTTGAACTTTTTGAATTGCCATAGATGGTCATCTCATACCTGGCCGTATCCAGCAAGGTGGTATTCATGAGTTTCCAAATGGCCGGATCCCAGGAATTGTACAACTTATTATCAAAAATGATCAGCACGGAAGAATCCCTTGGAACGCTGCGGTTGGGCGGCATTGTATTGTTGGGGTTCCTTTTGATACTTTCCACATCCATTACCTGTGCGGTAAGCCCTTGCTGAAAAAAGAACAGGGCGATAACCATGGTCACTATTGCTTTCATACCGATCATTTTAAAGGGGCCGGCCATCGACCAGCCCCCTGAAATTAACACAATCCGGAAAAAGTTTCATCATCGAGGCAAAAATCCTCAAAACCAGTGGAACCCGATCCGTTATTATTATAGCCATTGTCGGGCCAGAAAACGGTGTAACCCGTAGTTGGGCTCACATAGAAAGTCCCGTGGTGGAAGCATCCATCATTGAACAGCATATATCCGGCATAGATGGTCATCCCGGGAAGCGTCCTGCCGAAAGCCCCGTTGGAAGACCTCACCCCATCTTCCTCTTTTGCCTGGATATAGCCAAACGACCAGGTATCGCCTTCTTTATCATAGGCTATGATTTCCTGCAGGGGAAATATAGGCCGGTCTGATTCGATCAACAGGTTGTTTTCAGCCGTTTTGATCCTGAGCAAAACCTTTTCCTGCTCTTTTACATTCAAAGCATCTCTTTGATAAGTGGAATGTGTGGCCAGCCAATTCCTTCTTTCATCCACAGCCTGCCGGAGCATGCTTGATTTTTCCAGAGATGACAGTGCGGGTTTTTCCGTCCTCAACGGCTCTTTCTTACAGGAAAAAATAAGGCATGCCATGGCAATGCCGATCCAAGTTTTCATATTGTACAGATTATAAGATGGCCCTTACTTTGTTATCCGGTTTTCAGGATGTCCGGGTAAATTCCTGGCCAGGTTTATTACAACCCAATATTAGAAGATCTCGTTTTAAGAAGTATAGGTGCTTTTCTCTTGCAGTGACGCTTTTTTCACCCTGCCTTGGTTCGTGTTTCACGAAAAAAACTATAAAAAAAAGCCCCAGATTACGCTGGAGCTTATGCGGACCGGACGGGACTCGAACCCGCGACCTCTGCCGTGACAGGGCAGCATTCTAACCGACTGAACTACCGATCCTTTTTTTTATAAAACCCTTATAATACTTTCTGTTCCTTTTGGAACCAGATGATATTGAATTCAAATCTGCTTTATCTTATTTACGGGCTGATCAATTAACCAACGTAAATAGACCTTATTGCATCGTTTAAGCCTTCTCTCTTCTGCCAGAGCCTCTCCCCGGGTAGCAAAAAACTGCACATAAACCAATTTCCATGGAACCAAAGCCTTTGTGAACCTGCTTTTGCCTTCATTATGCTCAGCAAGACGTTTGCTCACATCACTCGTCATTCCTTTATAGAAATCGCCATTAACCTCGCTTTCTAACATATAAACAAAGAACATACCCGCACCACATTTCAATTTTCACTTAATCTCCCAGGCCGCATTCTAATCTCGCCTGAGGCGAGAAACTACCGATCCCTATTTTTAATAAAAACCTTTATATGTCATTCCCTTCCCTCCGGAAGCGGATGATATTGAATTCAATTTCTTTATTCCCGTTAACAGGATGTGATCCCTGTTTTGAGGTTGGCAAAGATAGGGATTTTTGAAATCTCAAAACCAAATTTTTATAAAAAAATCCGATGCCCTATTTTTACAGACTATCTTTCCAATATTAACTGTCATACATCTTAATAAGAACGCATGCCACAACTACAAAACAGGCAATTCCTTGATTTTGAAAAGCCCATCAAGGAGTTGTATGACCAGATCGAACAGCTGAAAATAACCCAGGAGAAATCCAAAACCGATATGAGCGGGGCCATTGCCCAACTCGAACAAAAGATCGTTGAGGCCAAAAAACACCTCACTGAAACCCTGACCCCCTGGCACCGGGTTCAGCTAAGCCGCCACCCCGACAGACCCTATACCCTCAAGTACATCGAAAAGATGTGCACGAATTTCGTGGAATTGCATGGCGACAGGAACGTAAAAGACGATAAGGCCATGGTCGGAGGTTTCGCCCAACTCGGCGACATGACCGTCATGGTCATCGGGCAGCAAAAAGGGCATAATACCAAAACCCGCCAGCTCAGGAACTTTGGAATGGCCAACCCCGAAGGGTACCGCAAAGCCCTCCGGCTCATGAAACTGGCCGAAAAATTCAACAAGCCGATCATCACCCTCATCGATACGCCCGGCGCCTACCCGGGCCTGGAAGCCGAAGAACGCGGACAAGGCGAAGCCATCGCACGCAACATCTATGAAATGCTCAGCCTGCGGGTTCCCGTGATCTGCGTGATCATCGGGGAAGGCGCCAGCGGCGGAGCCCTTGGCATAGGCGTGGGCGATAAAGTGGTGATGATGGAAAATACCTGGTACACCGTGATCTCGCCGGAAAGCTGCAGCAGCATCCTCTGGCGCAGCTGGGATAAAAAGGAAATAGCGGCCGAACAACTTCGCCTAACCGGTACCGATATGCTTAAATTCGGACTGGTGGATGATGTCATTCCCGAACCACTCGGCGGTGCACACTGGGATTACGACGAGGCCGCACAGATCGTAAAAAACTACCTCATCCCCAACATCAAGGCCCTGCAACAGGTACCGGCAGAACAACGGATCAAAGACAGGATAGAAAAATTCGGACGAATGGGTTTCTGGGAAGAAACCAACCCCGAAGAGATGAGCAACGAACACCATTGACGATAGTCACTAAACACCACAGGAAGCATGCTAAAAATCGCCGTTTTCGGTACCGGTCACCTCGGAAAATTCCACCTCAATAACTGGCAGGAAATCGACCAGGTAACCCTCGTTGGTTTTTTTGATCCCGATGACAATAACGCCCGGGCCGTAGAAGAAAAATATAAGATCCCCCGCTTTGATGACCCGGAAAAACTCATGGATGCCTGCGATGCGGTGGACATCGTGGCACCAACCGTTCACCATTTCAACCTGTGTGAACTGGCCCTCCGCAAAGGCAAACACGTTTTTGTGGAAAAACCGCTGGCCAATACCATGGAAGAAGCCCGCAACCTGGTTAAACTGGCCAAGGAATCGAATGTAAAATTCCAGGTGGGGCATGTGGAACGTTTTAACCCCGCCTTTCTCGCCCTGAAAGAATATGCCCTCAACCCCATGTTCATTGAAGTGCACCGCCTGGCGCAATTCAATCCCAGGGGAACGGATGTCAGCGTGATCCTCGACCTGATGATACACGATATCGATATCATCCTCAGCCTGGTAAAAAGTAATGTGAGTTATATCTCCGCCAATGGCGTGGCCGTCATGAGCGATACGCCGGATATTGCCAACGTCCGTATCGAATTTGATAACGGTTGCGTGGCTAACCTCACCAGCAGCCGCATCTCCATGAAAAAAATGAGAAAGATGCGCCTCTTTCAGAAAGACGCCTATATCGGGATCGATTTCCTGGATAAGAAAGCAGATGTGATCAGGCTCGACCATCCGGGTGATAAGAACGTGTTCAGTTTCGATATCGAAACAAACCACGGTAAAAAGACCATCGCCATCGCCAACCCGGCCATCCAGGATGTCAATGCCATCAAAATGGAACTGGAAGCCTTCCGAGATGCGATCCTTCAAAACGGTGATACACCCGTTACTGTCATGGACGGTTTCGCAGCAATGGAAGTGGCCCATCTGATTCTCGATAAGATCAACCAACAACAACACTGAGGAAAGTCCGCTTTCCCGGAAACAGCGTGAAGCAACACAGGATACATATCAGGTGGTATATTCTGGCCGATATCCTCATCTGCCTCGTGACCTGGCTCAGTTTTTATTACCTGCGGACACAATTTTATACCTATCCCTTCAGCATGCCACCGGGCTTCTATCTCGGCCTTGGCCTGTATACCGCCGGATGGTTGTTCCTGCACTTCCTGACAGGCACGTATAAACCCCTGTACGAAAAATCAAGGTTGGGAGAAATGATCCGCACATCACTGGTCATTCTCTCCGGTTGCCTGGTACTCCTGTTTGTATTCATCCTCAAAAACCCGCAGGAACATAACCGCAATTATTACCTCGAATTTGCCAGCCTGCTGATCCCGCTCTGGACGCTGACCATCATCACCCGGATGCTCTTCCTGGGTATCGCCAAAAAACAACTGCGCCAGAAAAAAGTATTTTTTAACGCAGTTCTCATCGGATCGGGAAAAAGGGCGGAACAATTTTACCACGATTTCATGCATGCGCGTGAACACTCCGGGTTCAGGATCATCGCCTTCTTCAATATCAATGACAGCCAACCCTCCACACTGAATAACATACTGCAGTCATTTAACGGACTGGATGCGTTGCCCGATTTTATCAGCAGCGAACAGGTGGAAGAAGTGATCATCGCCATCGATAAAAATGAACGGGGGCTGATCACTAACGTGCTGCAACAACTGAGCGACCGCGAAGTGAATATCAAGATCATGCCCGACACGGTGGATATCATCACCGGGGCCCTGCATACCAATAACGTGCTGGGCATACCGCTGATCGACATTCATTCCGGCATGCTGCCCGACTGGCAACAAAATATCAAAAGGGTCATTGATATCGTGGTGTCGCTTACCGGGCTGATCATCCTCTCCCCGCTCCTGCTGTACACCATGATACGAGTAGCCCTTTCTTCCAAAGGAACGGTGATCTTTAAACAGGAAAGGATCGGCTTCAAAGGCAGGCCATTCACGATGTATAAATTCAGGTCGATGATGATGGATGCCGAAAAAGAAGGACCCAGGTTAAGCCATGAAGAAGATAAACGGATCACCGGATGGGGAAAGACCATGCGTAAATGGAGACTCGATGAACTCCCGCAACTATGGAATATCCTGGTGGGTGAGATGAGCCTCGTGGGCCCGCGACCCGAAAGGAAGTACTACATCGACCAGATCGTCATACAACACCCGGAATATAAATACCTGTTCAAGGTAAAACCCGGACTGACCAGTTGGGGCATGGTCAAATTCGGTTACGCTT
>WBZP01002619.1_pt1 | contig 20455 bp, 16 predicted proteins | sample 5204301 | NCBI WGS metagenome assembly WBZP01 (sample SAMN12412401, study PRJNA552823) | activated sludge metagenome | isolation source: activated sludge from nitrification reactor of wastewater treatment plant... | place: USA: Pennsylvania | collected 2017
AGGGGACAACGGAAGGGGCGTGGCGGGTGGCGGGTGACAAGTTGCCGGTGGCGGGTGGCGCGTGGCCAGTGGTGATTGAGTGATCACCTTGTAGCGCGGGATACCATCCCGCGCTACAAGTGGCGGAGTGCGCATCCTCAGATGCGCACCGCTGCCGCCGCACCCGTCCGCTTTGTAGCGCGGGATGGCATACCGCGCTCTCCGCCGCCCAAGATGCGGGATACCATCCCGCGCTACAAGTGGCGGAGTGCGCAGCCTCAGATGCGCACCGCCGCCGCACCCGTCCGCTTTGTAGCGTGGGATGGCATCCCGCGCTACAAGTGGCTGAGTGCGCATCCTCAGATGCGCGCCGCCGCCGCACCCGTCCGCTTTGTAGCGTGGGATGGCATCCCGCGCTACAAGTGGCGGAGTGGGCATCTCAGATGCGCGCCACCTCGCCCGTCCGCATCTGAGGATGCGGACTCCGCCACCCGCCCAATTCCTAATTCCAAATTCCTAATTGCTCTATAATGGTCTCATGTTCGCCCGCGCCCGCCGCATCGCCGGCTTCGACTCCGGCCACATCGCCACCATCACGGTCATCTTCTTGGCCTACGTGGTCACGCTGGCCGGTTTTTTGGCCGAGCGCAACACGCCCGATGGGGCAGCCTTCACCGCGGCCGAGTTCGCTCTGGCCGGCGTGCTGGGCGTTGTCTACCTGGCGATGCTGGTGTGGGGCTACGACCTGCTGGCCTTCCTCGGTCGCTATACGAAAGCGGTCTACTTTATCATCCTCACCGCCTTCTTCCTCACCATCGAGTTCCTCATCGCCGGCTCCAGCGGCATCTGGCTCATCTCCATGCCCCTGGTGGCCATGGCGGCCACCGACCTGCCCCCCTGGCCGCGCCGCCTGGTCTTCCTGGCCGCCCTGGCCGGCATGGTCTTGCCGCTCTATCTGGCCAGCGGTGAATGGCAGGTGGCGCTCTTCGCCGGACTGACCTTCAGCCCGGCCATCGTCTTCGTCATCGTCTTCGTTCGCCTGACGCAACAAGCCGAGGTGGCCCAGCAAGGGGCCGAGAAGCTGGCCGGACAACTGGCCGAGGCCAACGACCGCCTGGCCGCCTACGCCGTGCAGGCCGAGGAGCTGGCCACCACGCAGGAGCGCAACCGGCTGGCGCGCGAAATCCACGACAATCTGGGCCACTACCTGACCGTGGCCAACGTCCAGATCAAGGCCGCCCAGGCCGTCATGGACAAAGACCCGGCCCGGGCGCAACTGGCCCTCGACCGGGCGGGGCAACTGACCCAGGAGGGGCTGGCCGCCGTGCGCCGCTCCGTGGCCGCCCTGCGCGAGTCGCCGCTGGGCAGCGCGCCGCTGCCCGAGGTCATTGTCGCGCTGGTGGCCGAGACCCAGGCGACGGGCATCGTCGTCGAACTGACCGTGGCCGGCGCGCCCCGCCCGCTAGACCCGCGCGCTGAACTGACCCTCTACCGCGCCGCGCAAGAGGGGCTGACCAACGTCCGTAAGCACGCCCGCGCCTCGCGCGTGGATGTGCGGCTAGACTACAGCGACCCGGCGGCCGTCGCCCTGTCGCTCCACGACAACGGCCTGGGCGGCGACCCGGCGGCAACCACGTCCGGCTTTGGCCTGCTGGGTCTAGGCGAGCGCGCCCGCCAACTGGGCGGCCACCTGGCCCTCGACACCACCCCCGGCCACGGCTTTGGACTGACGCTGACGCTACCAACTACGGAGGGAGAATTAGGAATTAGGAATTAGGAATTAAGAATGAAGAGTGACACAATGGACACAAGTATTCCCAATTCCTAATTCGTAATTCCTAATTCGTAATTCCTAATTCCTAATTTCCCATGATTCGCCTCCTCCTCGTTGACGACCAGGCCCTCTTCCGCGAAGGGCTGCACACGCTCCTCTCGCTACACGAAGATTTAGAGGTTGTGGGTGAAGCCGGCAACGGCCTGGAAGCGCTGGCCGCGGCCGACGCGCTGCGCCCCGACGTGGTGCTCATGGACCTGCGCATGCCCATCCTCGACGGCGTCGCCGCCACGCGCCGCCTGCTGGCCGCCCACCCCACCACCCGCGTCATCGTCGTCACCACCTTCGACGACGACGAACTCGTCTTCGACGGCCTGCGCGCCGGGGCCGTTGGCTACCTGCTCAAGGACGTGTCGTCTGATAAGCTGGTCGAGGCCATCCGCGCCGCCGCCCGCGGCGAAAGCTTCCTCCAGCCGTCCATCGCCGCCAAGGTGCTGGCCGAATTCAACCGGCTGGAGCGCGGCGTCGCCCCCCCGCCCCCGCCGGCGCTGGTCGAGCCGCTGTCGGAGCGCGAGCTGGAGATTCTGCGCCTGCTGGCCGCCGGCGACAGCAACAAGGAGATCGCCGCCGCCCTCTACATCACCGAGGGCACGGTCAAGAACCACGTCACCAACATCCTGGGCAAGCTGGACGCGCGCGACCGGACGCAGGCCGCGCTGCGGGGGCGGGAGTTGGGGTTGATCTAGCCCCGCGGGGCGTATGGCGATTGACTGCCCGGCTGTAAGATAGTTAATAGCCGCCGCCGTCGGCCGATCTACAATGGCATCAAGGGAAAAAGCGTCTTGCCCATCCCCGGCCAGAGTAGGATCGGCGCCGGGATTTCCTCCACGTGTTCTGGGGAGCCAGCCCACAACACCGTCCGTCGCCCGACCTCCGACCCGCCCTGGTGGCCCGTCCGCGGGCCTGTCGCCGGCCATTGCTGCCGGCAGGGTGGAGCCTGATCATGAACCGCAAGCTGTTTCTGTTGGTCCTGATGATGGCGTGCCTGGCATTGCCCCTGGCCGCCGCCGCGCAAGCCGGCACGCCCCCCATCGCGCCGGCCCCCAACGCGGCCGAAACCGAGCCGAACGACACCATCGCCACGGCTGATCCTATCGTCCTGGGCAACACCACGGCGAGTATCAATCCTATCGTTGACGTGGACTACTTCCGTCTGAGTCTCAGCGCCGGGCAACGCGTCTACGTCGCGGGCATCGTAGATTATTACTCCCTTGGGTATAACTGTGTCGGCGTGACCGTCTATGACGCGGCCGGCAATCTGGTAGGCGAGCCGAGCAATGACGAGTGGGGCTGGCCGGGCGACCACGTCCTGCGCTTCACCGCCCCGGCCACGGCTAACTTCTTCGTCCGCGTCGCCCACAATGGCAGCTATGAGGTGCCCAACGTTGACTACACCTTGCTGACCCGCAACGTGCCCGCCGACGAGCCGGACAACTCGTTCGAGCCGGTGGCCGCCGATTGGAACACAACCATCGTCAGCACGCTTTTTGCGCCCTATGACACTGACTGGTACAGCGTCCACGCCCGCGCCGGTGATGTGTTCCGTCTAACCCTGACCCTGGATACCTTGAATAGCGATTCCGCTAAGCTCCACATCGAAAACATCTATCCCTATTTTGATGAAGGTTGGCTCGACACTCCCGGCACGACCACTTTCAACTTCTTCGTTCCATTCGAGGGCGACTACATCATCAGCGTGCTACACGAATTCTACAACACTTTCCCCCTCGAGGGGCTTGGCCCGCAGCCGTACCGCCTGACCATCGAGCGCCTCAGCCTCTATGTGGCCGGCGCTAAGGCGGGCAGCGTCGGCGGCGTGGCCTTCAGTGTCAACGACGTGCTGGCCCGCAACGCCGCCGGCGCGTGGCGCAAGGTCTTCGACGGCGAAGACGTGGGGCTGACCCAGCCACTGGGCGGCGTCGAGTTTATGAACGACGGCAGCTTGCTGCTGTCGCTCAGCGTCGGCCAGGCGCTCCCCGGTCTGGGCATGGTGCAGCCGACTGACGTCGTGCGCTTTGTTCCGACGCAACTGGGGGCCAACACCCAGGGCACGTTCAGCCTCTATCTGCGCGGCGCGGATGCCGGACTGACCACGCAAGGCGAACGCATTGACGCCATCACCTTCATTGACGGTGGGAGCCTGATGGTCAGCACCTACGGCTCGGCCGTCGTGCCCAGGTTCGGCGGTGGCACGCTCAACACCCGCGACGAAGACTTGCTGGTCTTCCATGCCGACGGGCCGATGCCGGCCGTGGGCACGTGGGAAATGCGAATGGACGGCACCATGACGATCAGCGCAAGGTTTTCGAGCAATGACTTGCGCGCGGCGACCATCGTCAGAGACTATGAGAATAGTGGCCGTTTCGCCAACCTCCTCTTCGCCGCCGAGCGCAGTTATCGCTACGAGGCTTGGCCCGGGTCCGTCAAGGCTATGCCCGGCGACCTGATGTGGTTCCAGTTTTATGAGAATGGGCCTGCTGGCATGTGGTCGCCGATCCGTCATGCGACCACCTTGGCCTTCCCGGCGGTCATCTCCAGCGTTTCGATTGGCCCGGGGTGGAACCAGTAGCCACGCCGCTCTGGTGGAGGGAGCCTGGTGGGGGCGGGCTATCCGCCCCCGCCACCCCACCTTTGATGAACGAGCGAAAGACCCCGCCGCCGGGCGGGGTCTTTGGTGCTTGTGCCGCGCCAACGAGGCCAACTTCCACGCCATTGCATTCAGCTTATTCAATTAACCGCATAATCGCAAACTCCCTCTTGACAACCGCTCCGTCTCCAACTATAATACCCACATTATCCGATTAAACGCATAACCGGGTAAACAAAAAGGACAAGAGGAACCACCCATGCCCATTGCCGGCAACGACCTCATCTACACCCCCGACAGCCTGCCCAGCGTCGGCGTCGCTCTGGAGCCGGCGCAGAACATTCAGCACTCCCTCTCGCTGCTGGCCCGCACCGAGGACGCCTCCGGCTTCGACGAGTGGGTCTATCGCACCCATGCGGCCATGACCACCGAGGAGCGCGAGACCCACCGGCTGGTCATGATCGGCTTCTACTACGCCACCCTGCCGCGCGCGTCCTATCCCAGCTTCCCGGCCTATCTGGAGCACCTGGCCACGGCGTCGCCCGTCTACTTGCGCGACAAGGTCCTCGACGCCTACTTGCGCTGGACGCCGGGCGAAAAGCCGACGTATGACGAAATACTGGCCGACGTCAACAGCTTCCTGGCCTTCCTGAAGCGCGGTTTCAGCGACCATCTCATCCCGGAGCTTGAGCGGCAGGCCTACACCTACCTCATAGACCCCCCCGCTCTGCAACAGCTCGTCGTCGGCCACCTGCGGGCCATGTGGTACAAGTACCTGGCCGTGGAGTGGGAGCGGGTACGGCCGATGCTGCAAAAGGCGGTGCGCGCTTTCGACGGCGTAGACCTGAGCAGCATGGATCGGGCGGCGGCGGCCGAATACGTCGTCGGCCGGCCGCTGGTGAGAAAGGATGGGGCGTGGTGCAGCGATCTGGACGACGTTCAGCGCCTCATCTTCGTCCCTTCGGCCCACATTGGCCCCTACACGGCCAAAGTTCAGGGCCACGACCAAACCTGGGTGCTTTTTGGCGCGCGCCAGCCGCAAGACACCGGCGACGCCGCCCCGGAGCTGACCCGGGCCGAACTGCTGGTGCGCCTCAGCGCCCTGGCCGATGACACCCGGCTGAACATCCTCAAACTCGTGGCCGACCAGGGCGAGTTGCGCTCGCAGGAGATCATGGACCTGCTCGACCTGAGCCAATCCGGCGCGTCGCGCCACCTGCAACAACTGAGCGCCGCCGGCTTTCTGAGCGAGCGGCGATGCAGTGGGGCCAAGTGCTACCACCTGAACGGCGACCGCGTGGATAACACGCTGGCCGCGCTGGGGGCCTACCTGGCGCGGACGGAAACGAGTGCGGCGCGGGCCGGCAACCCGCACTAACTGTAGAGCGAACTGCCAGTTCGCCAGTTGCAGAGCGAACTGCCAGTTCGCCAACTGTAGAGCGAACTGCCAGTTCGCGCTACAAGGGGAAATACCATGAACCCGAATCTCTATGACGCCGAACTGCGAATGCGCCAGCACCGCGCCCTGGCCCAGGCCGCGGCCGAGTCCTATCATCACACACCGCGCGCCCCCCGTCGCGCCCTGCGCGGGGCCTATCGCGCCGCGCGCCACACCACCGGCAGCGCCCTCATCGCCCTGGGCCAACGCCTACAAGACGGCCTGGCCGCGCCGAGGGCAATTACGAATTAGGAATTAGGAATTGAAGAGGGACGCTCTTCATTCCTAATTCCTAATTCCTAATTCTCTTCCGCCCGGGCGTCACGATCGGAGGTGTAACTCTTCTCTCGCCGTTTCGTGTCCTCCTCTATCCCCCCGATCCGCGCCCGACCCGACCCCGGAGGCCCCAGCAACCTCCGGGGTCTTTTTTAGTGACGAGTGACGAGTGACGAGTGACGAGTTAATAGGCAGCCTGTGGCACAGGATTCTTATCCTGTGCGCTGTAGGCGGCCTGTAGCCGCTACATCCGACCCGGTGGCGGAGTGCGCATCTGAGGATGCACACTCCGCCACTTTCTTATGGATGTCGCTCAAAATCAAGACAGTCCTACACACCTAGACGTACAAATCCCGAACGCAAAGCTTCTTGTGGTCTGCCACCAGCACCACCGACCTTCTTCACCCGCCAGTGGACCAGCGGCAGCGCCACCAGCAGGGTCATCAGCGTGCCACAAAGAAGAACGGCGCGCCGCCGGCAGGCACAAAAAGGGCCGGGGACGATCGATCGCCCCCGGCCCACAACTCACCCCACCCGTCAAGGGCGGTCGGTGCCACTCGGCTGCTACGGTTCGGGCACGAAATCAACCACCGGATAGCCGGCCTTGACCCACTCGGCGACGCCGCCGCGCATGCTCAGCACGTCCGTATAGCCATAGCTCCACAGGATGGGCATGGCGATGGTCGAGCGGTGGCCGCTGCCGCAGTAGACCACGATGGGCGCTTCCATATCGGCCGGCCACTGGTCTTTCTGGTTAATGAACTCCTGCAACGGGATGTGGATCCAGTTGGCGTGCTCAATAACGCCGTTCTCGACCAGCTCTTCCTCGGTGCGCACGTCAATGAGGGTGACGTCGGGGTTCTCCACCAGCAGCGCGTTGAGTTCATCAACGGAGATGCCACCATAGCCCTCCGGCACGTTGTGGAGCATCTCCTGCATGGCCACCAGCAGCGCCGGATCAGGCTCGAAGGCATTCAGTTCCAGCGGCTCAACCGCCGCGCCCTCAACTACCGGATAGCCCGCCTCGACCCAGCCGCCGAAGCTGCCTTCCTTCATGCTCAACGGTTGCGGATAGCCCAGCGCGCCCAGGGCGGTGATGGCGATGGTGCAGCGCCAGCCACTACCGCAGTAGCTGATGAGCTTGGCGTCAGCCGCCGGCAGCAGGGCCGGGTTGTCCAGCATCTCGCGGATGGGCAGGTTCACCGCGCCCTCGATGTGGCCGGTTTCCTCAACCTCAGCTAGCTCGCGCACGTCTAGCAGGAACGGCGGCGGGTCGTCAGCCAGGGCCAGGTTCACGGCGTCGAGGCCGATGGTGTTATAGCCTTCCATGTTGCCCAAAAATGTGTTGAAGGCCGTATCGAGATCAACTTCGGCCTCCGGCGCGCCGACGGTGGCGTAGCCGGCCGCGCTCCACTCGCTGAAGCCGCCGCGCATGCTCTTGACATTGGTGTAGCCATAAGACCACATCAGCGGCAGGGCGATGGTCGAGCGGTGGCCGCTGCCACAATAGACGACAATGGCCGCGTCCTTGTCGGCCGGCCACTCAGCGCGGCGGGCGATGAACTCCTCGATGGGGATGAACAGCACGTTGGGCGCGTCAATGGAGCCGTTCTCGGCCACTTCCTCGGCCGTCCGCGCGTCAATCAAGATCAGGTCCGGGTTCTCGGCGATGGCTGTGTTCAATTCATCCACGCTGATGCCGCCGTACCCCTCGGGCATAGCCGTCAGCACCTCGTTGAAGTGGGCCGCCAGCGCCGGGTCAACCTCGACCGCCGCCCCCGCCTCAGCCACCGGCAGTTCGCCCGTGGCCACGGGATAGCCCGCCTCGACCCAGCCGCCAAAGCTGCCGCCCTTCAGCGCCAGTGTATTCTGCCAGCCCAGCGCGTCGAGCATGGGCAGCACGATGGTGCAGCGCCAGCCGCTGCCGCAGTAGACGACAACCGTCTCGTCCTGAGCCGGCAGCACGTCGGTGCGCGCCACAACTTCGCGCACGGGCACGTGTACCGCGCCCTCGATCCAGCCATTCTCTTCCAGTTCACTCGCCTCGCGCACGTCCAGCAAGAACGGCGCGTCCGTCGCCAGCATCTCGTTCAACGGCTCGATGCCCAGGCTGTTATACCCCTCCATGCCGTCAATGAAACGCTGGAAGACCTCGTCCAACTGCTCTTCAGTCACTTCCAGCACCGGCTCGGCCGTCGGCTCGGCCGGGGCCTCGGTCGGCTCCGGCTCCTCCACCGGCGCGGCCGTCGGCTCGACCGCCTCTTCGACGACTTCGGCCGCCGCCTCTTCGGCCGGCGCGGTCGTCTCCGGCGTCGTGCCGCCGCAGGCAACCAGCAGCAACCCCAGAATCAGCACAAACGTAAGTAAACAGAACTTCTTCATGGTGTCTCCTTTGAAAGTTGTCAGTTGTTAGTTGTTGGTCGTTGGTCGTTGGTCGCGCTCTTCATTCGTAGTTCGTAGTTCGTAGTTCGTCGTCTGACCTACTAACCACTGACCCACTGCTCCCTACTCCCCCGTCTCAACCGTGTCCGTCACAGTCTCCGTCGTGGTAATGCCGCTGGTGGGCAGCGGGATGGCGGGCATGATGACGTTGCGGTTGGCGTTCAACTCGTTCTCGGCCACTTTGTCGGCGGTCAGGAATAGCTCGGCCACGCCGTGACAGGCGTCGCACGAGGCGGCCTGCGGCGTCTCGCGCTGGATGTTGTGCGGCGTGGCGTAGGCCCACGTCGGCAGCGCGTCGAAGTTGGACAACAGGCCGTCGCCGTAGAATTGGAAGCTGGTCGTGGCCACGGGCACGTGGCGCAGCGTCACGTACTCATAGGGCCGGTCGTAGCTGGGAATCGGGTTGCGGCCGATGGCGAACGTCATGTACGTCGCCTCGGTGGCGAAGAACGGGTTGCCCGTCGTGTCGCTGAGGGCCACGTGGCAGCCGTCGCAGCTGCTGTAGGCCAGCGAGTGGCACACCTGGCACGACAGATCGCCGCCGTGGGCCTGGTGCATCTCCAGCCCGTCTTGCCCGGTGGCGGCGGTGATGTGGCACGTCTCGCAGCGCGGCGATTGGACGCCGTTGTAGCGGTGGTCGGCCGGCGGGATAGTGGTGTCTTCCGGCGCGGTGTGACACTCATCGCAGGTCGGCAACTGGCCGTGCATCTCGTGACTGCTGTGGCAATCGGTGCAGACCATGCGCCCTTCGCGGAAGTGGACGTCGGCGCGAACCCCCTCGTTCTTGCCCAGATACTCGTTGCCGACGCGACTGCCGTGGCAGGCGGTGCAGTTCTGGGTCATCGAAGGCGTGGCGTTGAAGTTGTGGCCGTCAACAAAGCCGCCGCCGACCGAGTCCGGCTGGCTAACGTGGCAGTCGCCGCACGAGGTATGGCAGCGGTAACAATGGTTGTTGAACATCGTTTCCAACTGCTCGTGGTTCTCCGGCACGCTGCGCGTGTTGAGGACTGTCCAGTAGCCGGTCAGGTTGTGATGCAGGCTGTTGGCCTCCAGGGCGACCACGTCGGGGTGGCAATCGCCGCAGGCCGTGGCCGCGTCGGCGCTCGGCCGCCCGATGAGATCGGTGTGGGCCGTCACCTTGTCGGGCGACTGCGATTCGCCACTGTGGCAGTCGACGCAGGCCACCTGGCCGTGGACCGTCGGCATGAAGGTCGCGGCGTCAACCAGTGCTTTCTCCCATGGCTCCAACGGAGCCACCTCTCCCCCTCAGCCAACGCCGGTGCTTTCGCTGTCCGTCTCGACCACAGGGTCGGCCGTCTCCGTCAGACGCGCCTGGTCGGTGTGACAGGCGACGCACTCGTCCGGCTCGGCCGTGGCCTCGGCTACGGGCGTCGGTTCGAGCGAGATGGTGGCCGTCGGCAGCGCGGCGGTCGGCTCCAGGCCGGTCGGGGCCGTTGTCGCCCGGCCGGTGCCCGAACAGGCGACCAGACCGGCGGCCAGGAAAGCGAGAACAACCAGCAGGCGGGGAAGTCGCGTGATAGGCTTCAACGTCTTCTCCTTATCTATTCGTGAATTTCTTCACTAATGACAGTATAGACTTTCTACTATGGTTCGCAATGGCTTCAACAGGTTTTGCTTATTGTTTTTGCCTACCACATGCCATAGGCAAAAGCAATCGAATAGGTCACTTACTCCATTGAGTTTCCTATAGACTTTGTTATAATTTTCACAAAGGGAGCCGTAGCCTGAGGAACCACCCACCATGCTGGACACCCACCAATTACACGTCTTCATCACCGCGGCCGAGGCGTTTAGCTTCAGCGAAGCCGCGCGCCGGCTGCACATGAGCCAGCCCAGCGTTAGCCAGCACATCCAATCGCTGGAGCGCCACTTCGAGAAGGAACTGTTCATCCGCACCGGCCGCCACGTCATCTTGTCCGACACCGGGCGCGCCTTGGTGCCCCTGGCCCGCGACATGGTCAACCGCTCGCTCAATATCGAAGAAACCATGCGCTCGCTCGATGGCGAAATCTACGGCCATCTGCACGTCGGTTGCAGCACCACACCCGGCAAGTACATCCTGCCCCATCTGCTGGCTCGCTTCCACCGCCTGCACCCACAGGTCAAGGTCTCCTGCCACGTGGCTCCCCAGGAGCAGGCGTTGGAGATGCTCTGCAACGACGAGATTCACTTCAGCGTCGCTAGCGCGCCCTATCTGGCCTGCCGCGACGTGGAGCTTTGGCGCTATATGACCGACCCCGTCGTCCTCATCGCCCCGACCGACCATCCCTGGGCACGGCGCGGCCAGATCGAGCCGGACGAGTTGCACGACGGCGTCTACATCATGCGCGAGCCAAGCTCCGGCACGCGCACAGCGGTCAGCGCCGGGCTAGCGGTGGCCGGCGTCAACATCGAAGAACTGGAGACACTGCTGGTGCTGGGCAACCCGGAGGCCATCGCCCTGGCCGTGCAAGAGGGGCTGGGCGTTGGCTTCGTATCCAGCATCGTCGTCACCAAGCTCATCCAGTCGGGCGTGGCCGTCGTCCAGGTGCGCGGCCTGAAGCTGGAGCGTGACATCTACATCAGCCGCCACACACTGCGTCCCCCCAGTTTGGCTCAGGCGGCGTTCTGGGAGTTCGTGCGCGGCGAAACGCCGGCCGACTTCAGCGAGCTATTCGCCCTGCCGGTGGCCGCCGAACTCTGAGCGAGTGTCCTATGAACCGCCTATCCCCCCACTCTCGCCGCGCCGCCCCCCTTCTGTCCGGGCTATTGATGGGACTGCTCGGCCTGCTGCTGACGTTGCGACTGGCGACGGCCGCGCCCGCGTCGTCCCCGGCCGCCCAGGACGCCCCGCCCGATCCGGTCGCGGCCGATCTGGCCGGCGAGGCCCAGGCCTGCCAGGAGTGTCACCTCGACGTGGCCCATCGCTGGGCCGATAGCCCCCACGCCCACGCTTTCGATGACCACGTCTTCCAGGAGCGTTGGGATGGGTTGGGCATGCCGGGCGAGTGCCTGGTCTGCCACACCACCGGCTTCGCCCAGACCACGGGCGAGTTCGCCGCCGCAGGCGTGCAGTGCCACGCCTGCCACGGCGAGGCGGGCGAAGACCACCCGCCGGCCGTGGTCGAGATCAAGGCTGACACCGAGTTCTGCGGCGTCTGTCACACGACAACGCTGAGCGAGTGGCGGCTGGGTGGTCATGCCACGGCCGGCATCGGTTGTTCCGATTGCCACGACCCCCACAGCCAGGCGGCGCGCTTCGCCACACCCAATGACCTGTGCCTCAACTGCCACGCCGAGACGCTGGGCGACCATGCCAATGACCTGCACGTCGCCGAGGGCGTCGGCTGCGTTGATTGCCATGCCCTGGTCATTCCTCCCCATGAGACGCCCAACGACGGCATCGTGCCCACCGGCCACAGCTTCGCCATCACCTCGACCACCTGCGTCGCCTGCCACACCGACACCCTGCGCGTGGGAGCCGCCCTGCCCGGCTACGAGCAGGGGGCCGCGGCGGCCGACCTAACCCCGGCCGGCGAGACAACGGCCGTCACGACGGCCGTCGAAACCGGCCTGACGCCCGAGCAGCGCGTCCAGACGCTGGAGGCGGCGCTGGCCGGGCGCAATATGGGCTTGCTGCTGCAGGGGGCCATCGTCGGCCTGGTGCTGGGCGGCTCCACGGCCTGGCTGGTCGGGCAGAATATGCGGCGGCGACGGGAGGGGAATGATGAGCACTGAGAAGAACCCTCTCCCCAACCCTCTCCCAAAGGGCGAGGGAGCACAAGACCCTCTCCCCAACCCTCTCCCAGAGGGCGAGGGAGCGCAAGACCCTCTCCCCAACCCTCTCCCCAAGGGCGAGGGAGCCGGTTCCCCCTCCTTTGGGGAGGGGGCTAGGGGGAGGGCAGGCTTACCCCTCCTCTCACGGCGCGACTTCCTGATCATCGCCGGGGCCACCCTCGGCGCAGCGGCGCTGTCGCAGGTGGTCATCGCCGGGCCGCTCTCGGCCGACGCGGTGACCGGCCTGACCCGCCACACCGGCGCGTCGGGGGTGCACGAGTGGCACATGGGCATTGACCTCGACCGCTGCATCGGCTGCGAGTATTGCCTCTGGACGTGCCAGGCGGTCAATGACGTGGTGGACGACGCCATGCGCTGGAACGTCGGCTTCTGGGACCGCACCGAGAACGGCCGCGAATTCTTCATGACCCGGCCCTGCCTCCATTGCGCCGAAGCCCCCTGCGTCAAGGTCTGCCCCGTCGGCGCGACATGGATCCGCGAAGATGGCATCGTGGCCATGGACTACGACCGCTGCATCGGCTGCCGCTACTGCGAAGTCGCCTGCCCCTACGACGCGCGGCGCTTCAACTGGTCGGCCGTCGAGGGCGACAACCCGCAAGCCCACACCTGGGGCACGGCCGAGATCGAGCGGCGGCCGCGCGGCGTCGTCGAGAAATGCACCTTCTGCGTCCATCGCATTGACCGCGGGTTGGCCGAGGGGCTTGTGCCCGGCGTTGACCCGCAAGCCACGCCCGCCTGTGTCGTCGCCTGCCCCGTCGGCGCGCGCGTCTTCGGCGACATCCGCGACCCCGAAAGCCCCATCTCGGCCTTTTTGCGCGACAACGACACCTTCCGGCTGCGCGAGGATTTTGGCACCGAGCCGAAAGTCCACTACATCTACCCCAGTCGGGACACGGAATCATAACCCATGACCACGCCCAGCCCTGCCCTTGCCCAATCGCGCCCGCCGGTCATTACACCGTTGCGCCTGTGGGTCGCCGGCCTCGTGGGCCTCATCGGCCTGGGCCTTGTCGGCGCGGCGCTGACGCTGCGCTACGGCCTGGCCATCACCAACCTGACCGACCAGGTGCCGTGGGGGTTGTGGATCACCCTCGATCTGTCGGCCATCGCCCTCGGCGCGGGCGCGTTCACCTTCTCGGCCGTCGTCTATCTGTTCCGCATCCACCGCTTTGAACCGGTGGCCCGCGCCGCCGTCTTCATCGGCTTCCTGGGCTACAGCTCGGCCATGATGGCCCTGATCATGGACATCGGCCGGCCCGAACGCTTCTGGCATCCGCTCGTCTTCTGGAACGTCCACTCCGTGCTGTGGGAGATCACCTGGTGCGTCGTGCTCTACTTCACCATTCTGCTGGTGGAGTTCGTGCCCACGCTGGTGGCCAGCCCCAAGTTTGACAACCGGCCGCGCCTGCGCCGTCTGGGGCGCTCGCTCCACCGCTTCACGCCCGTGGCCGCCGTGTTCGGCCTGGCCCTGTCGCTGCTGCACCAATCCTCGCTCGGCGCGACCTACAGCGTCCTCTCCGGCCGGGCCATCTGGTTCCGGCCGTCGCTGCCGGTGATGTTCATCGTCTCGGCCGTGGCCGGGGGCACGGCGCTGACGCTGCTGGCGACAATGGCCACGGCCAAGCTGACCCACCGCGCCCTCATCGGCGCCGAGCTGAAGCGAGCTATGGCCCGGCTGACCGGCTTTGCCCTCCTGGCCTATCTCTACCTCAAACTGTGGGACTGGGCATCCACGTCCTATTACGCCCATTCGCCGGGCACGGCCGACGCGCTGGCCCGGCTGGCCATCACCTCGCCCTATCAGCGGACGTTCTGGCTGCTGGAAGTGCTGCTGGCCGGGGTCGTGCCGGCGGTCATCCTACTCGTCGCCCGGCTGCGGCGCGACGACCGGCTGCTGATGGGCGCGCTGGGGCTGATCATCGCCGGCGTCGTCGTCAACCGCTGGAACGTCACCCTCTCCGGCCTGGTCGCCCCGCCCCAATGGTCGCCGGGCGTCACCGGCGGCGTGGTGGCCGCGGCCTACGTGCCCTCGCCGGTGGAGATCGCCGTCGCTCTGGGCATCATCGGCTACGCCTTGCTGGCCTACACCCTCGGCGTGCGCTATCTGCCCCTTTTCCCGATAGATGATATAGAACACGGATGACGCGGATGACGCGGATTAACACTACGTCATCAGCGCCGCCCAGCCGACGAACGCCACCCAGCAGACCAACCCCAGCGCCACGCCATAACCCGCCTTGCGCCACACCGACAATGGGCGCGGCGACGCAGCCCAGATGCGCTGTTCATCCATGAACAGCAGCGGCATGGCCAGAATGTAGCCGTAGACGGTCAGGTAGTAGCCGGCCAGCAGCGGGGCCAGCGGCAACAGCGCCGGCTGGGCAGCCACGGCCGTCGCGCCGGCGGTCAGCGCCTCATAGAAACAACTCAGCGCGCCGGTCCAAAACACGTCGGCGAATGTGTAGCCATAGCGCCGCGCCAGCCACCAGCCGCCGGCGGCGAAGGGCACGTAGAACCCCTGGGCCAGCAGAAAGGACGTGGCCGTGTCCGGGGCCATGCCGCCGAAGCCCGCTGGCCCGGTGCGCAGGGCCAGCTCGTAGAGCATGCCCGTCAGCCAGGAGCCGCCGATGAACAGCACCGCCGGAGAGAGACGGCCGCGCGGGGCCGCCGACAGCGCATGGTCGCGCCCGCGCCGGCTGTATCGCCACAGGCCGAAGACGAAGACACCCATCAGCAGCGGGGCCAGGAACCACAGGACGCTGCTATCCTCGCCGTCGCCCGGCCAGACGTTCAGCGCCTCATAGGCCGCGCCCAGCCCGACGACCAGCCACAGGCCGCGCGAGACGCGGCGAAATGAGTTGGCCGGCCGCGTATTTGTCATGGCAGCTTTTCGCGTCATGTCCGTCTATACGGGGCTAGCCGCCCTCACGTTGTGCCACGACGTGTCATTGCCCTATTGGTTCACTCCTCAGTTGGCGCTAGAATAGCTACATGAGGATTCTCGATTTCCTATGGCCCGAAGATAGGGTTGACCATATCGCTGAACACGGGGTCGAACCAGAGGAAGTCGAAGAGGTGTGCTTTGGCTATGCGCTTATACTGCAAACAAAGGCCAAAGGGCAAAATCCTGTATACGTTGTGCTTGGACAAACGCAGGCCGGACGGTACTTGGCCTGCATAGTCATCTAGATGCCCCACGGCAAAGGTTATCCAATCACTGCCCGACCGATGACCGCTAAAGAACGGAGACGGTATCAACAATGGCTAAGAAAGTAGAACGCGAGACCATTCCACAAACGGCTTCGATTGAAGAACTGGCGCGCTTTTGGGACACCCACGACGTCACCGACTACGATGACGAGCTTCAAGAAGTCACTGAGGTTGTCTTCGAGCCGGCCGGCGAACAGTTAGTATCAATACCATTGCCCGCGAGCGAGATCGAACACATTCTCTCTATTGCTCAAGCGCGGGGCGTCTCCTCAACTGCACTTCTCCGCGACTGGGTGCTTGAAAAGCTAGCCGCGCCATCATGACCGACCCCTCCCGCTGCCCCTGGGCCACCGCCGATCCGCTCTACCTCGCCTACCACGACGACGAATGGGGCGTGCCCGTCCACGACGACCGCACCCTGTTCGAGTTCCTCATTCTGGAGGGGGCGCAAGCCGGGCTGAGCTGGATCACCATCCTGCGCAAGCGCGACGCCTACCGCCGCGCCTTCGACAACTTCGATCCCGCCGCCGTGGCCGCCTTCGACGACGACAAAATCGCCTCCCTATTGGCCGACCCCGGCATCGTGCGCAACCGGCTGAAGATTCGCGCCGCCGTGGACAACGCCCGCGCTTTCCTGGCCGTGCAGCGCGAGTTTGGCCGCTTCGACGCCTACGTGTGGCCCTTCGTCGGCGGCCGGCCGCGCGTCAACCACTGGACGACGCTGGCCGAAGTGCCGGCCGAGACGGCCGAATCGCGCGCCCTGTCAGCCGACCTGAAGCGGCGCGGCTTCCGCTTCGTCGGCCCGACGATCATGTATGCCTATATGCAGGCCGTGGGCCTGGTCAACGACCACCTGATAAGTTGCTTCCGCCACGCGGCGGTGCGTCGCACTTTCTGAAGTGCGTCGCACCTTCTTGTGGGGATAGGCGACCGACAACAGGAATAAAAAGAAGGTGCAACCCACTCAAGAAAGTGGGATGCACCCCGAAAACAGGTGCGGCCTACTCCCCGGTGCGTCGCACTTTCTGAAGTGCGTCGCACCTTCTTGAAGGGGTAGCCGCCCGACGACGAGAATGAAAAGAAGGTGCAACCCACTCAGGAAAGTGGGATGCACCCGGCGTCGCACCTTCTTAAACGGGTGTGATGCGCGGCGACAGGAATAAAAAGAAGGTGCAACCCACTCAAGAAAGTGGGATGCACCCCAGATGCGAAGGTGCAACCCACTCAGGAAAGTGGGATGCACCCGGAGAAAAGGTGCGGCCCACTTTGGAAAGTGGGCCGCCCCTGTTTGATGAGAAGAAGGCGCAACCCACTCAAGAAAGTGGGCTGCACCGACCTAGTTACGGCGTGTCAACCCGGACAATCGTCGGGTTCGGCAGGCCAGTGGTGCCGCCATAGACGACGGAACCGAGGTACTTGGTAGACGCGGCCAGACCGCTGAAGGTCAGGTTGATCGTGCCGGTCGTACCAATGGTCGCCGCGGCCGGAGCCGTGACGGTCATGTTGCCGGCGGCGGTGCTGCCCAGCAGCCAGTAGAACAGGGTGTAGTTGGCGTCCGGGCCGTCGGTGTTCCAGCCGTGGACGACGACGGTGTAGGTCGCCGCCGTCGGGTTGACGAGACTGACCACTTCAGCCGACGTGCCGCTGCCGCTGCTGCCGACCAGTGTCGCGCCGCGATAGACGCACAGGTCAATGTCGTCGTCGCCGTCGGTGTATTCGTCGAACAGTTGGAACCGGGCGTAGGTTGTGCCGGCGGCGATGACCACCGAATGCAACTGCGCGTTTGGCGCGGTCAGCGAGCAGGAGCCGTCGGTCGGGTCGTCGAGCACGGTACGGCTCTCCGTCGTGGCCGCGACCAGGCCGCGGCCCGTGGCCGTGAACGCGCCGGTGTAGCCGAACTTCACCGGGTAGTTGATCGGGCCGCCGGTGCCGGTCACCTGCGCCGGCACACCCAGCTTCACCGGGCGGATGACGACGGGGATACGCACCGGGTTGGCGCCGCCGGTCCAGGTGATCTGGCCGCCGACGTAGGCGCTGAGCGGGGCCGAGGCGTTGGCGAAGGAGATCTCAATCGTCCGCGACGCGCCCTTGGCCAGCGTGAAGCTGGGCGGGTTGAAGGTGACGGTAATGCCCGCCAGGCCGGTGACGGCGGGGGTGAAGGTCGCCCGCGCGCCGACGTTGGTCACCGTGCGGCGCACCGTCTGCGAGCCGGGCAGGTCGCCGATGGCGATGGAGGCCAGGTTCATGTCGCTGGGATCCAGCGAGTAGCCCGCGCCGCTGAGGCTGGAGCACAGAGATGGATTGACGCCGGTGGTCGTACCGCACAGGAAGGCGAACCAGTCGTTGATGTTGGAGTCGAACACCAGGCCAGGGTTGGCGGCGACGTTGGGCCGCGTGTGGCCCGCGCCCTGCCGGAAGATGACCAACGGGTCGGTGTTCGGCCCGTCGAGAACGTCATTGGCGCTGGTCATCAGGGCCGACTTGACGCGCATCGGCGACCAGGTCGGGTACTTGTCCATCAGCAACGCCGCCATGCCGGCCACGTGGGGGCTGGACATGGACGTGCCGCTGAGGAGGTTGAACAGATTGCCCTGGTTCGTATCGGGCGACACAGCGGCCAGGATGTCCTGTCCGGGGGCGATGACGTCGGGCTTCAGCAGGTCGCCGCCGCCGGCCACCAGCGGGCCGCGCGACGAGAAGCTGGCGGTCAGCGGGGCCGGCTCGGTGTAGGTGACTGTCGAAGCGTTGATGGTCGCCGTCGCGCCGGGCGTGGCGGCATAGGCCTCCACGGCCGCCTTGTCGGTGTTCTGCAAATGAACGGTCGGCACGTAGTGGAAGTCGGCGTTGATCGAGCTGGCCGACGGGTTGACCAGAATCATGCCCACGCCACCGGCCTGCTGCACGGCCAGACTCTTGTCGACGCGGGCGTTGGTGCCGCGTTCACAGACGACGATCTTGCCGGTGACGATGGCCGGGTCGAGGGCGGGCGTGCCGCCGTTTTGTGCCGTCGAGTAGCACAGGTTGACCGCCGTCGCAGTCGCGCCGACCATGCCGGCCACGTCGGAGTTGATCAGCGGGGCCGGGCCGACGGCATTGGCGATGGACGCGCCGTAGTAGGTGACGGCGTTGCCCAGCGTTACGCTGCCCGAGCCGCTGCGGTTGTGGGTTCCGGCGGCCACGGTGGTGATCCACGGGCTGGGATGGGCCACGGTCGAGGTCGTCGGGCCACTGTTGCCGGCCGAAGCGGCGACGAAAACGCCCGCGTCGGCGGCATAGAGGAAGGAGACCTCGACCGGGTCGAGGAAGTTGCTCGTCGTGCCGCTGATGGAGTAGTTGATCACGTCCACGCCATCGGCTACGGCCTGGTCAATGGCCGCCACCAGGTCGGCCGACTGGCCGCTGGCGGTGTCGCCGGCCTGGGTTGACCACAAGGCCTTGTAGGCGGCGATGCGCGCCCGGGGGGCGATGCCGCTGATGGGACCGAAGGCCGCCGCCGCGCCGGTGGGCATGACACCATAGTTGCCGCCGGAGGTGGAGGCGGTGTGGGTTCCGTGACCGTTATAGTCGCGCGGCGAGTTGTATTCCCACGGCCGCAAAGAGTCAATACCCGCGTCGCCGCCCCAGGCGGCATTGAAGTAACGCGCGGCGATCAGCTTGCGGTTGCAGTTGGCCAGCGTCCACTGCTCGCCGGTCGCGCAGCGGTTGGCCCAACCGTTGAGCACGCTGTAGACCAGGGCGTTGCTGGCGTTGCGGTCGGAGAAGCTGAGCTGCTCCGGCCAGATGCCGGAGTCAACGATGCCGATGACAATGTTCTCGCCGGGGCCGGGCTTGCGGATGGTGCCGCCACCGCCGCCGCCCAGTTGCGCCCACAGGCCGCCGGGGGCGGTCAGGCCCAGGAAGGCGGGGGTGGACGACGTATCAACCGTGACCATCTCATTCTTGGTCACGGCCAAAACGTTGGGGTCCAGACGCAGCTTGGCCGCGTCGGCGTCGCTCATCTCGGCCGCGAAGCCGTTGAAGGCGTAGACGTAGGAGTAGATCTTGCGGGCGTCGACGCTGGCCAACGCCGCGTTCTGGCGGTTCACCAGGTGGCTGGCGTAGGCGGTGACGGCCGGGCTGTTGCGGTCAATGGCCGCGCCGTTCTGGGGCCGGGTGGCGGACAGACCCGGCTCAGTGCCCCTGTAGGCGCCGATCGGGTTGCCGACCATCTGCACGATGTAGATGCTGGCCGCGGGTGCTTTAGCGGGGGCCTGCACATCGGGGTCAGCGGCAAAAGCGGGCAGCGCCGCTACCAGGACGCTGATAAGCAACACCAACAGAAGTAGGTTCCTCTTACTCATGGCTCAATCTGATCTCTTCAAACTAGACTGGCAATAGCCGACAAGTTATGCTGCGCCACATGGCAGCGCGAGAACAGTGGAAGTCAATGGGTGCGCTTACTCGTGTATTTAGTTGTCTCCTTTCGGCAGCAGAACCGCGCCGCCGTACCGGCTCGGGTTGAACGCAACTGGAAATCCGGCCCGGATTCCCGACGAGAGACGACGGACTCGCTCCATAAACCGAGGGAGCGAAAAGAAGGGATTGCTGTATTGGTGGGTACAGTGAAGCTTCCGTGCCCCTGGCTACCCAAAAACTATAGTGTGTTAGCCCCGCAACGCGCCAGCGACCGCGAGGCCATCCCGATTTAATCAACTGCTAAGACTTTTATTTATACCACACTGGCGGAATGTAGCAAGAAAATACGCCGGATTACTCGCAAAAAAGTACTAGGTTGTGTTGACATTTAATGGATAATGGTTACATGTCGAGTGTAACCCTACGCGATGACCAATGGCAAAAGATAGTCTGGTTTCTGCGCGACCAACCCCGTGTCTACGTGGGCCAGGACGAT
>WBZP01002620.1_pt1 | contig 20450 bp, 21 predicted proteins | sample 5204301 | NCBI WGS metagenome assembly WBZP01 (sample SAMN12412401, study PRJNA552823) | activated sludge metagenome | isolation source: activated sludge from nitrification reactor of wastewater treatment plant... | place: USA: Pennsylvania | collected 2017
AACCGGAAGACTTGCCCGGACTCTGGAATGAAAAAATGCAGTCCTACCTGGGTATCGTGCCGGAACGGGATGCGGATGGAGTTCTTCAGGATGTGCATTGGTCGATGGGCGCCTTCGGATACTTTCCTACCTACACATTGGGCAACCTCTATTCAGTGCAATTCTTCGAACAGGCGAAGCAGGAAATCTCTCAATTGGAGGAGAACGTAGCCGCGGGGCATCTCATCCCACTGCGGCAGTGGCTGGAACAAAAGATCCACCGGTGGGGGCGTATGTTCACGCCCAACCATCTTGCGCGACGGGTGACCGGGAACGGAGTGAGCCCGGAGCCATTCCTTCGGTACCTTGAGACCAAATACAGCGAGCTCTACCGCCTCTAACCTTCACACCAACCACCTCGCATCGCCGTTGCCAGGCGCAACCACTCCTTGCGCACGCATTGAATCCCTGCGGCTGCTGCCACCACTTCCCGGAGATACATCTAGGGCCACAACAGGGCCCTTTAGCTCTAGTGAGCCATTCAATCTGCATGGTAATTCTCATCGGAATAGAAATAGGACGTTTCTGCTAGTTTGTTTCCTGCTCTGCGAGATGAATCGGCTGAGCACGTGGGTGAAGGAATCGACGAACAGGCCTCAGCGCTTTCAGCTTGCCTGAAAGCGCTTCGAACTGAACGAGGTCTGATCCGCCGATGTCCGGAAGTACGCCGCCACGGCTAGACGACATGAGGGGGCACAGACGCCGTGATCTCTCCGTTTTCAAATCGGGTCCAGACCGTTTCACGTCACGCCACTGGTTTGCTGGCGGTCTGGGCGAGCCCTGCCAATTCGTGCCGCCGCAAAGCTGAACTCCGCACCTCACCCTGGAAGAAAGCCTTTCCGTGAACGCATTTCAAGAACTACCCACGGTCAAAAGCGATCTCCGAATCCTGCTTGCAGATGACCATGCTCTGCTCCGTCGCGGCCTCAAAGAATGCTTACGAGAATTCCTCGTCGAAGACGGATTGACACCTCACATCGCCGAAACGGCCTCCGCCCAGAATGCCATTGAGCGTATCCGCACCGAAACCTGGGACCTGGTGATTCTGGATTTGAATTTGCCGGACATGCCGGGGCTGGAAGTCCTGCGTGTGCTCAAGTCCCTTCAGCCAACCCTCGCGGTCCTGGTCGTCAGCATTTATGCCGAGGAACACTACGCCACCCGTGCCGTGCGGGCCGGGGCGCTCGGATACCTGACGAAGGAGACGGGGCCGCAGGAACTGCGTGCCGCGGTGTCACGTATCCTGCACGGCGAGAATTATGTCCCGCCGACGACTCAGGCCGACTCTATCCAGGACACCCTATCAAACCGGAATGCCCTGTGCGCCGACGCGCTCCCTGCCATCCTGTCTGATCGGGAGATCGAGGTCCTCCAATGGATTGCACAAGGCCGGCGCCTGACTGAAATCGCCGAACACCTGAACTTGAGCATTAAAACTGTGAGCACCTATCGTGCGCGGCTCCTGATCAAGCTCGGAATGAGAACCACTGCGGAATTGATTCGATATGCCCTGGATCAGCAGTTGGTGTGACGCCACCCCGCCAGCGAGAGGAGGGACGCCTTCACAACAAAACCGCACCTTACACAGGCAACCACCTGCGATGCCCAGATGGGCGACCACACGGTGACAGCTCGCCACACATCATTACTTCGCGTCGGGGGACTATGGCCAATATCCTGATCATCAACGCCGACTCGAATCTCAAGCGGCTCGTCAAGCTGGCCCTGCCTGGCATGGAACATTTCGTTCAACACTGCGCCACCCTGCAAACTGCCAGCAATTACCCCTCCTCGTCAAAACTGGATCTCGTGGTCGCTCGGCTTGTCGCAGACGACGATCAAGGCCCGGAAGACTTGCTTGAGCTGCGAAGGGTATTCCCGACGGCCTGCCTTATCGTAACGGCAGCGCTCCATGAGCCTGCCCTGGAAGGGGAGAAGTTTCAGCGCGTGGTCCGTGAACTTCAAATTGAGTATTGTTTGTTGGAGCCGATTGATACCGGGGCCATGTTACACACGATGCAGGCAGCGTTGGCGCTTCCGAAACGCGCCTAACGTGGGCCGCGTTCCTGGACATCTGCCGTTGGAAGCCGGTTGCAGTACTTGCCACTGCCTCGTGTGTGCGACTCCGCCATGAGGTGAAGCGCGCAACCAGTCAGGCCGCCGATAGATTCGCTATCAGTACCCCATCGCCGCATTCAGCTTCGCCAAACAGCTTGCAGGCAAAAGGAATTCTGCCGGAGCTTCGATGCGTGAAGGGACCAGGAGCGTGGTGTGAAACACAATATCGCGGATTGGAATTTTGAATTCGGGCTGCTGTGGGGTGCTCAGTTCAACTGATTCGACAGATTGCGTAATAGCCGTGACATCATTGGGCCCATAGGTAGCGATGACGGCCTGGATCAAGTCTCGCACCTTCTCATTGGTCTCATTCCCGTCGATTCCCGCCATCAAGAGCGGAAGCACTTCGTCGCGAACCTGATCGGAGGGGCTGAAGTTTTCGATCCGTTCTTTGCGGCGCAGCGACGTCAGATCATTATCCATATCCCGACTGAACGCCCCATAGGCGAACCGGACAAATTCAAAGTGCAACCCCTTCAGTCCCTTGCCGAACAGTTGGAGTTCGCAGAGAAAACAGAGCTGCTGCAGCTTGACGTCGCTCAATAGTCCGTAAGGCTCGGCCAGCGAGAGCACGTAGAGAAGCAGCGCACGATCCACTGTCATTTCGTGAGACTTTCGCACGTTTTGAATCTCCTCTGAATCGCAATAACGGGGAGGACTATAAACAGGCCTCCTCCGATTCGTCAATTGATGATCGCATATCTCCGCGAGCCCTCTTGACCCATCGGACCACTTTCGTCTTTAATGGGCGTCTCTCAATCCGGTTCACATGCCATGAGCAAAACCCTGAAAGAAATGGATGTGCTTCGCCAGCACCTGGCCAAGCATCAACTGAAGCTGACACGCCAGCGCGAGCTGATCCTGACGGCGTTTCTGCGGCAGGAACACGTCACGGCCGAGACTATGTACCATCAGCTCGCGAAGAAAGACCCGCATCTTGGCCTCGCCACCATCTACCGCACGCTGAATCTATTCTGCGAAGCCGGCATCGCCCAGGCCCGGCACTTCGGCACTCAGACGCAATACGATAACATCTCTCATAAAGGTCACCACGACCATCTCATCTGTACGGGCTGCGGCACCATCGTGGAGTTCGAGAATTGTGAGATCGAACGGCTCCAGGAAGAAGTTGCGACCAAAAACGGCTTTGTGATCCAAACCCACCGATTGGAACTGTACGGCCTCTGCGCGCGCTGCCGCCATTGACGGACACCCCACGCATCCGGTATCATCTTGAGACGGCTTATCAATTTCAACTAGGGCAGCGCCCGGCTGCCCTTACACGTGGAGGCACGCCGCATGGCTTCATCCCCTCGCACTCTGTTCGTCCTGACGCTGCTCGGAATGTTGGTCTTCTCCCACTGGTCTGTGGAGACCGCGGAAGCGGCCGACAAATTGGTCGTCTATTCAGGTCGTGCAGAGCGGCTGATTAAGCCGGTCCTTGACGAGTTCCAAGCGAAAAGCGGCATTCAGATCGAACTGCTGTCGTCCGGCACCACGGAGTTGGTCAACCGGTTGCAAGCCGAAGGTGACCATACCCCTGCTGATGTCTTCCTGACGAACGACGCCGGCAGCCTCGAACATGCACGAGAACTCAAACTGCTCCGCCCCATGAATATGCGGGAGGTTGAGCGGGCTATCCCTCCCCAATTCCGTGCGACGGACAACAGCTGGATCGGCCTCTCCGGCCGGTTCTGGATCGTCGTATACAACACAAACCTGGTCAAACCCGACCAAATCAAGTCATTGCTCGACCTGGGGCAGCCACAATGGAAAGACAAAATTGCCGTCCCCAATTCAGGCAGCGAGTATCTCCAGGCAGGCGTCTCTGTGATCAAGGCCACGTTCGGCGATGAGCGGACCAAGCAATTCCTTCAAGGGCTGAAGACCAATGCCGGGACACAGGTCTATCAAAAGAGCTCGCAGATTGTGGAAGCCGTCGCCAAAGGCCAGGTCGCGGCAGGAATCGTGAATCACTACTATATCTATCGCCACCTGGCCGCGCAGCCGACAGCGCCGATCGCCGCAATCATGACCGACCAACAGGAAGGCGGCATGGGCGCCATTATGAACGTGACCGGCATTGGCGTGACACGCGCCTCGAAACATCTGGACAGCGCCAAACTCTTGATCGAGTTTCTGGTTGCCCAGGCCGGGCAGAAACTGTTCGCGGACCTCGACAAGGAATACCCGCTCCATCCGGACGTGAAAGCCGATCCGGCACTCGTCGACCGACACAGCTTCCGCGCGGCCCTCGTTCCTCTGGCCCGTCTCGCGGAATTGCGCGAGGGCACACTCACATTGATCGAGCAGGTCGGCCTCCGCTGATCCTTTGGCCGCGCATGCTCACCGCCACCAGAATCCACGCGCCGTCCTCCCTGCAATGGATCAGTCTGCTCACCGCAGCATTCCTGGTCCTGCCCACCGGCTACATCATCTATGTCGCGCTCACGGCGGCACCAGCCGTATGGACGCGCCTCTGGTCCACCCGCATTCCTGAACTGCTCAGCAACACATTGTCATTGGCAGCCAGCGTGGCTCTGACCACGCTACTACTCGGCCTCTCCCTGGCCTGGATTACGGTTCGGTATGAATTCCCCGGTCGGCGGATCTGGGAGTGGGCGCTCGCCTTGCCACTCGCCATGCCCACCTACGTGCTGGCCTACGTCTACGCACATCTGTTGGGTATGGGCAGCCCGGCCGAACAGTGGTGGCAAGGACTCTTCGGCCCGGAAGCCCGACTGCTTTCCCCTCAGAGTTTTATCGGTGTGACGCTGATCATGGCCCTGGATACCTTTCCCTTCGTCTATCTACTGGTGCGTGGTGCTCTCCTCAATCTCAATATCTCGTTCGAAGAAGTGGCGCGCGTCTGCGGCGTCTCGGCCTGGCCCACGCTCTGGAGAGTCACACTCCCGCTGATCCGACCCGCCATTGCCGCCGGACTTGCTCTTGTTATCTTGTATGTAATTTCAGACTTCGGCGCAGTCTCCTTACTGCGGTACCAAACACTCACCTATGCGGTCTACCAACAGATGACCAGCCGGTACGACCATACGGCTGCCAGCATACTGAGTCTCCTGCTGGTTCTAATGGCGATCATCTTCCTGGTGACGGAACGGTGGTTTCGCCAGCGCAGTCGTTTCTATCAGACGTCCGGCCGATACCGGCGCTCAACGCGGCAGTACGCCGGCCCACTCGGGACCACACTGATCACTGGCTACGTGGTTCTGGTCTTCGGAGCCGCCTTTGGTGTTCCGGCGGCGATGTTACTTCAATGGAGCGTCGAGGCCATTTCGCAAGGTGCACTGGATGCACGGTTTTTTGGCTTCATCTGGAACAGCAGTTTTCTCGCGGCCTTGGCGGCTTGCGGCGCGGTCGTCATCGGCTTGCCCCTGGCGTACCTCGCGAGCCGCCGGCCCTCACGGTTGAATATCGCCTGCCTCCAAGCCGCGTATGCTGGCTATGCGTTACCCGGACCAGTGGCTGCCCTGGCAGTTCTCGTACTCTTTACTCACTTCGCGCCGGCACTCTACGGCACAGTGGTGGTGTTAGTCATTGCTTACATCCTTCATTTCCTGCCAATCGGCCTGCAATCCATGGAGCCGGCCTTACAACAGATCACGCCAAATGTAGAAGAGGTCGCGCGGACCTTAGGATGCACGACGCACCAAAGCCTTCGGCGCGTGACGCTTCCGCTGGTTCGGAATGGATTCATTGCCGCGTGGGTATTAATGTTCCTCCAGACCATGAAGGAACTGCCTGCTACCTTGCTGCTGCGACCGGTGGGATTTGATACACTGGCAATCCGCGTGTGGCTGGAAGCCAGCGAGGAGTACTATCAGCTGGCGGCGCCTGCTGCCCTTTTGATCGTCATCCTGAGCCTGCCGGCGCTCATGCTACTGGTCTCCAAAGACTGGCGTGGCCGTGAGCAGGAGGCTACCAAGTGAGTCTCGTGAACGGATCAGAAACGGACGAACGACAGGCTGAATCGGAGGGAGAGCTCCCGGACGCCCTAAAGATGGCAGCCGGACGCTCGGCCGTCCTCGAGCTCCGCGAGGTCTCCTGCGCCTATGAGCCAACGAGGCCAGCCGTCGAACACATCACGTTTACGGTCCAGCAAGGAGAAATTCTCTGCCTCCTGGGCCCATCCGGATGCGGCAAGACCACGATCCTGCGTGCGATCGCCGGTTTCGAGCGTGTCACCGCCGGCAGCATTGCACTGTCCGGACAACTGGTCTCCTCACGGGACACCATGATTCCCACGGAACAACGGCATATCGGCATGGTCTTCCAGGAATATGCCCTTTTCCCGCATCTGCGAGTGGATAAAAATATCGCCTTCGGCTTGAGTCATCTTTCGCGAACCCAGCAGCATGCGATCGTCGATGACCTTCTGACGTTAACCGGACTGCGAGGACTGGAGCACCGCTATCCGCATGAGCTGTCCGGTGGCCAGCAACAACGCGTGGCGCTCGCCCGTGCGCTCGCCTTGCGTCCGGTGTTGCTCCTGCTCGATGAACCATTCAGCAATCTCGACCCGGATATGGCCAGCCGTATGCGCCAGGATCTCCATGCCCTGCTGAGACAGACTAAGACCACGGCCATTCTTGTCACTCACGATCACGACGAGGCCTTTTCAATGGCCGACCGCGTCGCCGTCTTGAACCGTGGACGCCTGGAACAATTCGATACCCCCGAAGCAATCTATCATCTGCCCACCACACCGTTTGTTGCCGACTTTGTCGGACAGGCCGACTTTATCCCGGGAGTGGTGACAAACCATCTGGTCACAACCGAAATTGGAGACTTCCCCAATACCCAGAATCTGGCCACAGGGTCCCAGGTCGTCGTGATGATTCGCCCCGACGACATTCACATCGTCCCGACCAAGGGAGCTGATGCACGCATCCTGGCGCGGCAGTTCAAGGGATCCGAAAACGTGTATACGATCCAACTCCCATCTGGGCAGGTCGTACATAGCAGTGAGTCTTCGCTGAGCGTCTATCAGGTGGGAACTGCCATTGCCCTGCGCGTGGTTGCGACCCATACGGTTCTATTCCCACAACAACCCGGATCGCCGACGACTATGGCATCGCACCGGCCCGATGCCACGACGGCACAATAAGACGGCACCGGACGAGGAGCAATATGGAGATCGAACCGGCTTCTCAGCCGGGCATCAACAGTGAGAGGTGGAGGATCGACGAATGGATCTGCTGAAAAATGCGGTGGAATATGGAATCATCGGGCTGCTGATCGCCTTGAGCGTGTGGTCGGTAGCGGTCGCAGTCGAGCGGTGGCTTTACTACCGTCGTGTGGATTTCGCGCAATTCACCGACCTTCAAACGTTTGAAATGGCCCTGACGAAGCGCCTCGTCATCATCGGCACCGTCGCAGCGAACGCGCCCTATATCGGCCTACTGGGCACGGTGTTGGGAATCATGATGACATTCCACACCATGGGAACGTCCGGAACCATGGCTGTCAACACCATCATGATCGGCCTGAGCCTAGCCCTCAAGGCCACGGCCGTCGGCTTGCTCGTAGCGATTCCCTGCGTTGTCATGAACAACATTCTTCGCCGGCGCGTCGCCGAGCTGCTGACAACCTATAAGGTGCAATATGGAACGCGAGGTTAATCAGATCAACGTCATTCCGTTGGTGGACGTGATGCTGGTGCTGCTCGTCATCGTCTTGACCACCGCGACGTTCATCAGCACGGGCCAAATCCCGGTGAATCTCGCCAAGGCCAAAGAGGCCGGGGATCACAAAGATGTTCCCGTCGTGGTCACCCTCACCGCAACGGGCGACCTCTTTCTGAATGACCGTCCCGTCCCGGCCGATGGCCTCAAAAGCATGCTTTTGGCCCACCCGCGAGAATCGTTGGTTGTTGTGCGAGCGGACAAGGTTACCATGCTGGAGCGGTTCGTCTCAGTCGTGGATGAGATACGCGGTTTGGGTTTCCAGTCCGTCAGTTTGGAGGTTGTGCGCTTGTGACGGCCTCTCATCCGGGCACGCCGGAGGGCTTCGTCCACTTGCGTGCACGCGGGTGGATCATTTCTCTCTGCCTGCATGGCGCGGCCGTCTTCCTAGCTGGACTGTTTGTCGCTAAGCTTAGCCTGGCTCCACCGTCCTCCTCATTCCACTGGGAAGTGACAGTCGTCGCGCCACCTGCCCTCTCCCCCGCTGCGTCCATGTCGGCAACAGAACCGGTCGTTGCGAAAAAACCTCCACGACCGGCTCAACGCAACGTTCCAGTGACACCTACGCCCCATTTACGGACGGAACCAGTGAGTTCGACCATGCCGGAACCGCACTCAACTGCCGTACATTCTGAGACGCTCTCCGCAACTCCGATTGTTCCAGCGACCACACAAACAATTCGGCCAGTGATCGCCCCTCCTACGACACCTCCCATTCCAGAACCACAGGAACCGGTACGCGAACAAGCCCCCCCGGCACAGGCCAGCGCAGTGCTCCCTGCCCCGCCCGCAGAATCTCACCAATCGCAGGCACCGTCATCCTTGCCAGAAACAGAACCCAGGCCTTCAGCAGAATCTCTCGTAACACCACTCAACCCGCCGCAAGCGGCTGAGACCATCTCCCCCCCTGCCCCAATAGCGGCCCTTCCTCCATCCACAAGCTCGTCTCCGGTCGCGAGAAAACCTGACTATGGCTGGCTTGCAGCTACACTTTTGCCGCGTATAGAGGCGATGAAGCAATACCCCACGGACGCACGACTGAAGCGCGCGGAAGGTCGAGTGGTTGTCCGAATTGTCATTCAGGAAGACGGGCAGATTGTCTCCGCCACGGTCGCGAAAAGCTCCGGGCACGACAGCCTCGACCAGGCAGCACTGGAGACGGTGCGAAAAACTTCACCGATCACACTGGTTCAGCCTCTCGAGAAATCCCAGATCACGATTCAAATTCCCATCAGCTACCAACTGGAAAGATAAAATCGAACCGCAACCTCGGGAAGGCTAGTAGGCTGGGGGCATTTCTCTCGCTGTTAGACATCACGGTTTAGATTTGACGACGCTCGGCTTGTGCCCAACCGCCCAGACAGGCGCATCATGAAACTACTAGTGGGCCTCATTAATTCTGACTCGACCGTTGAGATAGGAGGACACCCAGACCTTCCCATCACGATCTACGATGACCGCACCGACTCCCGGCAAGCGTTCAACCAAAGCCAGCCCTCGCTCCCGCCCCATCACAAAGATTCCTGTATCTAGTCCATCCGCCGTCATTCCATCCCTAGCCACAATGGTAACACTTTGGCAGTCTCGTGCCGGTTGCAACGTCACGGGATTGAGAATGTGATGGTAACGAACCCCGTCCCGCTCGAAATACCGCTCGTAATCCCCTGCAGTTGAAATGGCCTCGTTCTGAAGGTCGATAACCGCGAGCACAGCGCCTTCGCGCCGTGGGTGCCGGATACCGAAGGGAAATGTCGTACCATCGGGAAGTCGGCCGAATGTCCTGATATCTCCGGACAAGGCCACGACCCCAGCAATTGCCCCAGCACGTTCCATTGCCCCAACAGCCATATCGGCCGCAAACCCTTTACCGATTCCCCCTACGTCCACACGCATGCCGGGCCTGCCGAGATAGACCGTCCCTTGCACCTTATTTAATTCGAGAGCATTCAAATCCATGAGCGGACGGATTGTCTCTAGGTCACGCTCCGATGGAACCTGTTGGCGATCCAACACACTCCAGGCCTCGACTGCCGGGCCAACGAGAATATTGAACCCGCCCTCCGTCAATCTCGCCATCTCGAGTGACGCTTCAAGAACCCTCATGGTCTCGGAGCTGACCGGAACGGCCTCTTTCCCGGCGGAACCGTTCACGCGCGAGAGCTCACTGGTCCCGATCCAGGTGCTCAATAACTCTTCAAGACGATGAATTTCTTGAAATCCCGCCGATGCGGCCTCCTGTGCTTGCTGACGAGTTGCGGCAACAGACGTGATGGTCACTAAGGTCCCCATCTGCATCTGCGTCCGTTTCACGACCACAGGAACAACCCCAGTACCTGCACCGACACAGCCCGTTCCAAATAACAGCAAAAGACCTATCGCGCAGATGGCTGCGACACGGCATCCTCTCAACACAAGAACCCCTTCGTTAGAAATAGACACCACCACTCTGATTGTGTGGATCTCAGACAACTTCATTTCTATCGTTCTTCCCTACCCCACATCCATAGGGCATCATATTCTCCGTCGGAAGGGAAAATTGCAAATGGGCTCGTCGCTGGATGGAGGATTACCCACGCTGACAACTTAGCCGAACCTGCATCCCTTCCACCGGCCTTCGCATCTAACAAGGAAACCTGCCGAACCCGCGAGTAGCTGGCCACGAGTTTCAACACGACCTGTCACACCGCCACTTAGCAGGCTTGACATTCCCGCGCTGATCGGGATATTAATAATCGTTCTCAATTTCATGAACACGAACTCCAACTGACGATGCCTGCAACCAATAATTCCGGACCATCTTCCTGCCAGGACAGCGAAACACGCTGTGAATGTGGTCAACTTATCGCCAAGGTGCGCGGGCAGGGACTCGAACTCAAGTGCAAGCGCTGCAAACGCATCGTGATCATCCCCTTCGCCTCAATCGAAGGCTGGGGCACGGTACCGGCATGATCCGATTTACGAAAGGAGGCCTAGCCACCCGAAAGAGTCCAGGGCTTCAATCATACCTATATGCTTTCATCACAGACCAGAGACCATTGAGTCCCGAGTCATACTATCACCGTACTCGTGAATGGAGGATACCCATGAAGATCCGGGCAATCCTCGGGGCTCTCGTCCTGGCCAGTTTACCGGCAATGCCGGCGTTGGCAGAAAACATGACCCCGGAGGAAATCAAGAAGCTGGTTGACGAAGCAGTCGAAAAGCGGTTGCACGAACATGAACGCCGGGAGGGCACTGGTGACCACAAGGAAACCGTAGGCGGCCCAAGCAATGAGCCGGGTATTGGCTCCCTTCCAGAAGTCGGGAAAGAACGTCGAACCGAGAGTCAAGCGGCATTGTCGTTCGGGTCCACCGGGTCAGGCCGCTTGGTGTATGCAAAACCTTTCGTCGCAGCGCCAAAAGCCATCGTCGGCGGATACATGGACATGCAATTCCGTTCTCATCGGAACGCCGTCCTCGAATCAGGCATGGGGAATGGCACCACTAACGGATTTGATCAACAACGGTTTGTTCCATTCATCTATGCCGACATCACCGAACATGTGAAGTTCGCGGCCGAAATTGAAATCGAGCATGGCATTCGTGAAGATGCCACGCAGGGGGCCGAAATTGGTCTGGAGTTCGCCCACATCGACTATTTGGTCAAAGAGCCGTTCAATCTTCGTGCGGGAATTCTCTTGATTCCGATCGGGAAGTTCAACTTGCTGCACGATTCGCCACTCAATGACCTCACCGACCGACCACTCGTCAGTCGTCTGGTGATTCCATCCACCATGGCCGAGACCGGTGCCGGCTTTTACGGCACTCTGTACCCGGGTCGGACCAGCAAGCTGGATTATGAGTTCTACGTAACCACCGGCCCCTGCGGATACAACGGAGACGGAAGCCCCAGAGTTCGTGAGGAAGACGGTACCCGCCGCTCTCGCCAGCGGAAATGTCCTTCGGATGACGGATTGGACATTAATAACGGAAAAGCCGTTTCAGGCCGCGTCGCATTTAGCCCGATGTTAGGCGTTGAAGTGGCTGGGTCAAGCTACTTTGGGAATGCTTCTCCGCTCAGCTACAACCCCCTGAGCATCACCGCCATCGATTGGACCTTCCAACGGGGCCCCTTCGAGCTCTTGGGAGAAGCGGCCTGGGCCTACGCACGCGGCAATTCCCGCGCAATTCAGGGAGCAACCTTCGCCACTCCCGGTTCGCTGCTCAGCGGGCTCAATACCTTGAACTCATTTGCCGCCCCTCCGCAGCGGATGCAAGGGTTCTATCTCCAGGCGAACTATCATTTCATGCCCGCGTTCCTGACGGCCTTATCACCGAAGCGCTTTGGTGAGGGCTCAACATTCACCGCCGTGTTCCGCTATGACCGGGTCAATCTCAACATGGACAACCGTGGAGAAAACGCAGGTGAACTAGAGCAATTTTCTTTCGGTCTCAACTATCGGCCTATCGAAGACGCCGTATTCAAGGCCAGCTACCAGTACATGCCGAAATCGTTTAATCCCAATTCTGGTCAGCGCATTCATGACAGCGCATTCGTAATTTCCGCAGCAACGTATTTCTAAATTCACCACCCGGCGGCGCTCTCTACAGGGAGGGCCGCCGGATTCACGAGGGGCAGGATTTCAGTGCAAAGGGCACACGTATTTATCGCAGCAACAGCGTTCCTTACCATGGGCTGCGCCTCGCTGAGCGGCAGTCACGAGCAGACTTATTCCTGCTCGCAGGACGTCGTCTGGGATGCAGCGATGGACACCATGAAAAGCTACCCGATTACATCCCAGGACAAAACCAAAGGGGTCATCGAGACCGGGTGGCTAGAGATGGACGGGAAAGAACGGAGTTATGGCATTTTCGGACGCACAGGATTTGGGAACAGAGAGCGCGCGCGTATGAGTCTCGCCGTAAAAACATCGAATGGCGCTGTCTCCGTCAGCGTGCTGGAAACACGCCAACGCTGGCATTCTCGCGGAGGGGTCACTTCCCAAGCCACAAAATGGTGGCCCGTTGAACCATCCGAAGAGGCAACAGCGGAGGTCACCACTCGACTGAACGACAAATTAAAAGAACAGGGGTGTTCGCCGCTATGATGGCTCTATTGTTGCTGCTCATCCTCACTGGCTCCTTCGCCCTTGCTCCCACTAGCGCCCAGGCCGAGCGTGTATGGGACAATGAGCTGAAACGCTATTTGACGGAACAGGAAATGTCCATGGCCGAGGTCTTCCTCACTGAGGAAGAAGCTGTCAAGCTGATGTTTCCGAAATCCGAACACATCAGGAAAGAACTCCTGACTGTTACGCCGGACAAGAAGATGCTCATCGAGAGCCGTATCGGGTGGAAATTTCCGGAAGAGTCATTCGAAGTGTATATCGGCGAAACCGGCACACACATCGATGGGTATGCCCTCGTACAAAATACCATCGGCAAACATAAGCCCATGACCTATATGGTCGGAGTGGATGCCCACGGCTTGGTCTCAAACGTGGAACTACTGGTCTTTCGAGAGGCGCGTGGCAGCGAGGTGAGGACCAAACGTTTCAACGTTCAATATGAGGGGAAATCGGTGCTGGACCCTGTCCGGATTAACAAGGATATCATCAACATCAGCGGGGCCACCATGTCCGTCCGCTCGATGACGGCAGGAATCAAACGTGTCCTGGTTCTTGTTGACGAATTTTACTTGAAACCGCAGGGGCACGGCAGCGACACTGTGACCGCCCAAAAGACTGACAAGGGCTTCTTCAAATCGATTTTCGGAAACTGATTTCCGGCAGACATGCGCAATTTCAATACCCGCTTTCGCCTCCGCGACTCGGATCGCCATATCCGCCTCGTCTATACCTTCTTTCTCCTTTTGATGCTTGCCGGCTTCACCTTCTCTTTTTTCTGGGCACACAGCATGACGGGATTGTCTCCCCAAGGAATTGCCGACCATTACCGAGGCTCCAACGCAACCTTCGGTGAACCGATGTCTTTTCGGGAACTTGCGGAGATTACGCACTTCCATCTCTTCACCATGCCCGTCGTGTTTATGATTTTGGTGCATGTCCTTTATCTGACCAACGCCAGCAACCGCGTGAAGGTCGTCACGACATGGATCTCCTTCGGGGGAGTGATTCTCGACCTGTTGTCTCCCTGGCTGATTAGTTATGTATCCCCGCTCTTCGTGCTGACCATGCTCACAGGCGATACGTTCATGACGGCCGGCTTTTTAATTATGCTGGTCATACCGCTCCACGAAATGTGGATCTTGAAGCAGCCGCTGATGGCCGGAAAACGCGGAGAGCACGGATAAAACAACTGCAGGCTTAACGCTCAATTTCATGTGCGGCCAGAGGTATCCAGCCCAGAGCCCAAGATCGCTCACCGCGATCTTGGGCTCTGCCATTTTGGAGGACTCCCATGCATCTCTCAACTCTACCGATCAATACCGCAACTCAGGTCATTCAGGACTCAGTGCGGCAACTGGCCACCCTGAGTGCCCTGCAACTCCCGCAAGAAGCACTCCGGGCAGTCCGCTTGCTTCAACTCCGGCGCCTGGCCAGACAATTCGAAACTATCATCCCCGCGCACTTCGGGCATGGGGAACGCACTGCACACTACGCCCTCCTGCTGGCGGAGCAGCTTGGATTAACAGAAAATCAGCGCCTCGACTTGCATTATGCCGCCCTGCTGCATGACATCGGGCTCCTGACAATGCCCGAACATCTGCTTGATGAGGGGAGCGCTCTGGCCTTAGCCGACTATGCTCTGATCCAAAGCCATCCGCGGGAAGGCGCCGCACTCCTTAGCCCCTATCCATTCCTCCTCGAGCCGGCACGCTTGATCGCACACCACCACGAGCGCTGGGACGGCGCTGGGTACCCCTATGGACTGCGCGGTGAATACATCCCCCTCTCAGCCAGGATCCTCGCAATAGCGGATAGCTTTGATAGCATCGCCAGCCGCTCACACTCATGGCATAGCGCCCTGCGCACGCTGCGCGCATCGGCGGGCTCCCAATTTGACCCCACACTCTGCGCCGCGTTTTGCGGCCTGCTCCAAGGTCAGGATTACCGAAGCAACAACATTCCGCACGAACTCAGAACTGAGCAGAGGAAAACCACTGCACATATGACTGCTGCACTCAATGGTCTGAAAACTGCCACCGCCAGAGGTATTACTCCCCTGGAAACCACCTGAAACAACGAAGGAGAGCAAGATGTCAATCAAATCGTCCAGCGCGACTATTTCTGTTGATCGTCTGCACCGCCTCTCATCCCAGCTTCGGGCACAGTCGCCCCAATGGGCTGATCGATTGGAGCAGGTCCGAACAGAGCAGGAACTAGCCGAGCTCGTATGCGATCTCTTTAACCTGTCGCACACCGTAGATGCAGAAAAACAAACCCCAGCCACTCCCCAAACGCTGCCCGCACGCATTACGTCCTTCATTAGCGAAAATCTCCATCGCGGGATGACGCTCAAAGTGCTGGCGAATTTTCTTGGTTACTCCGAAAAATATTGCTCGGATCTGTTTATTCGTATCATGGGCGAACCGTTTTCCAGATATATCCAGCGAGAGCGGGTCGAACGTGCGAATGCACTGCTCACGAGTAACGGCCAGACACTGGCAGAGATTGCCGCAGCCCTTGGGTTCAGCGATCAATTCGCTTTCAGCCATTTCTTCAAACGCGCCACAGGACAATCTCCGATGAAAATACGTCTGATGCATGCTCGTCAACACCAGGGATAGAGCGTCCCAGGGGGGTACAGCCATGCTCATACGATCATGCCAATAGGTCAGCCACATGGCCGTCAACGAGCACTGAAACGTGCCCCAGTACAGAGGTTCAAGAGTAGTATGCTGTCGGAGTGGTTGCGGAGAAGTAGCGAGAGCGATGGAGTGGACTCGTGGTAGGCCGGTCGGTAGCCTAGGTGTATTGCCGACCGGCCTACCGGACTCTAACCCTGCAGCTTACGATTTGTCGGCGGCGAGTTGCTCTGCCAGGTACCGCTCTACCCCCACCTGCTTGATGGTACGAAGTTGCATCTCAAACCAGTCGATATGCTCCTCCGTATCGACAATCATTTCTTCCAGCCGATGCCGCGTGGTGAAATCACCGACTTTCGCGCAATGCGCGATTCCCTCGCGAAGCGAATCGGCGTCCTCACGCTCGAAGGAGAGGTCGGCCTCAAGCAATTCCGGCACTTTCTTTCCGGCCGCGACGGCATCCAAATGATCCATCTCCGGCGTACCGCCGAGGTAGAGGATATGATCGACCAAACCGGAGGAATGGCTGACCTCCTCCTGGGCGAGATGACTGAAATGCTCATGGAGCCGATGGTAGCCCCAATGTTTGCACAACGCGGCGTGCAGGAGATACTGATGCACCGCCGTGAGCTCGCTGACCAACACTTTATTTAGGATGTCGAGGACGCCCTCTTTTGCTTTCATGACAACTCCCATTCCACACGATCAGGCACGCGATTAACTGTCTTTCTTGATTTGCTCGGCCAGATAGTTCTCTAGTCCCACCTGCTTGACCGTTTCCATCTGGGTCTCGATCCAATCGATGTGTTCGTCCACGTCTTTGGCCATATCCTCAAACATGTGCCGCGTCGTATAATCACCGACCTTCGTGCAATGCGCGACCCCTTCGCTCAGCAAGACGAGCATTTCCTGCTCGGCCTTCAGGTCGAGCTTCAGCTGCTCAGAAACTGTTTCCCCGATATGGACCGTGTTCATACGCTGAACATTGGGCACGCCTTCCAAATACAGAATGTGGCTGATCAGTTCGTCCGCATCCTTCATCTCATCGATGCTGCGCTCCCTCACCTTGTGATGCAGCCGTTCGTAGCCCCAGTTAGCGCACATCTTCGCATGGACGAAATATTGGTTGATCGCGGTGAGATCCGCGGTCAACACTTTATTCAGCAACTCAATGACGCCTTGTTTCGCTTTCATATATCCCTCCTCCGGCCATGGAATATTTCAAGGCCTGCTTAGACTCTTGCCTCAGATAGACGCCTTACGCCATCTGCTCACCCGTTATTTTACACCTTACTTAGAGATTCTCGAAAGGCTTGTCAACCACCGAGATACGTATTTATGAGGGCGGTTATCAACATCGCCGAGAACGCTTCTCATTGTTCTCATCAGAACACGTGAGTGACCTGTTGAGGCACAGAAACGATTGGGCAGGTACGAATGGAGTGGAGGAGAGAAGAAGGGAGACGCTGGAAGCAAGGGAACCGGAAGGCCGGGCGATGAGCCCGAGCTATCCGGCCTCGCGATAGCCGCACTCTTCATTGCGGCATTGCACGGAACGACCGGCCTGTTTGCTGACTTTTTCAATGAGGAACGGAGCCTGGCACATCGGGCAGGGCTTATTGATCGGTCGATCCCAGAGCGCATATTCACACTCCGGATACCGGCTGCACGAGTAAAAGTTCCGGCCTTTCTTCGTACGCTTCTGCACCAGATCCCCGCCGCATCCGGGCTGGGGGCACTTCACGCCCAAGGCAATCGCTTTCGTCGTTTTACATTCAGGATAGGCGGAGCAGGCCAGGAACTTTCCAAAGCGGCCGGATTTGACCACCATAGGGCTCGAACATTTCTCACACTTTTCGTCAGTCGTTTCCTCCAGCTTGGGAACAATCTTGATTGTTCCATCCGGAAGTTTTTCGAAATTTTGCGTATTCTTACAGGGAGGATCTTCCTTGTAAGCAGGACAGGCCAGGAATTTGCCGTTTCGTCCCCACTTGATCTCCAACATGCGGCCACACTTTTCACAGGGAAGGTTCGTCGGCGGCTCAACGATATCTTTTGGCCCGGGAATACCTTGCGCCAGTTCCATTTCCTTCACAAACGGAGTGTAAAACTCTCGAACCGCGGAAACCCATGGCTTGGTGCCCTCTTCGACTTCGTCGAGTTGCTCCTCCATGTGGGAGGTGAATTCTGTATCCAGCAGGTCAGGAAATCCCTTCAGCAAAAAATCGTTGACCGTTCGGCCGGTTTCGGTCGGCAGAAATCGCCCCTCGACCTTTTCGACATATTTCCGGTCTTGAATCGTAGAGATGATCGCCGCATACGTAGAGGGACGACCGATGCCCTTCTCTTCCAGTTCCCGGATCAGCAACGCCTCATTGTACCGTGGCGGCGGTTGGGTAAAATGTTGCTTCGAAACAAACCCAGGCAGAGTCTGCCCCTCCTGCGCCACGAGTTGCAGTGACTCCCCTTCACTGAGTGCGGGGAGCTGGCGATCTGATTCATCCTCAGACTCCTGCTCATTTTTCGGTTTCTGCGATGGGAGCTCTTTATCCGTCCCTTCCAGATACACAGCCGTATGCCCGGGAAACTTGACGACCGTGCCGGTCGTGCGAAAGACATATCGATCCGCCGTCCCCACCGGACTCGAATCAACACGTGTCACATCCAAGATCGCGGGAACCATCTGCGACGCGATGAAGCGATTCCAGATGAGCTTGTAGAGGTTGTACTGATCCTGTTCCAGGTATTGCCTGACGGCTTCCGGATCACGAGCCGCCACTGTCGGCCGAATGGCTTCATGCGCTTCTTGTGCCGCCTTTTGTGTCTTGTACACATTGGGCGTGGCCGGCAAGTATTCCACCCCAAACCGCTCGCGGATCACTCCCCTCGCATCTTCGGTCGCTTCTTGCGAGATTCTCGGAGAGTCCGTACGCATATACGTAATGAGACCGGTCGGACCTTCCGTCCCGATTTCCACCCCTTCGTACAGCTGTTGCGCCAGGGTCATGGTCTTTTTCGGCGTGAAGTGCAGCTTCCTGGCTGCTTCCTGCTGAAGGCGGCTGGTAATGAAGGGAGCGACGGGGTTCCGTTTCTTTTCTTTGCGCTCTATTGATTGGACGACAAACGTTTTGCCCTGCACGGCATTGAGAACATGCTGGGCCTGTTCGCTGGTTCCAATGTCGGCATCCTGCCCGTTGACGGAATGTAACCTTGCTTCGAAGGCCGGCGGATTCTCCCCCCTCAACAGGGCCACGATGGACCAGTATTCTTCTGCCCGAAAGGCTTCCCGCTCCTGCTCCCGGTCGCAAATCAGCCGCACCGCAACCGACTGAACGCGTCCCATGCTGAGACCGCGTCGCACTTTTTTCCACAACAACTGACTGCCCTGGTACCCAACGATGCGGTCCAATACCCGGCGCGCCTGCTGAGCCTGCACCAGCTTCATGTCAATTTCGCCCGGCGACTTCAGCGCACGTTTGATGGCGGATTCCGTGATCTCATTGAAGAGCACACGGTAGACCTTGCCATCTTTTTTCTTACCCTTCCCATGCAGTTCCTGTGCGATATGCCAGGCAATCGCCTCCCCCTCACGATCAGGGTCCGGTGCGAGAAAGACCGTATCAACTTCCTGAGCTTTCTTTTTAATGTCGGCAAGGACTTTGGACTTGCCCTTGATCGTGACGTACTGCGGCTCAAAATCGTTGTCGAGATCCACGCCCAGCTTACTGGTCGGCAAATCTTTGACGTGCCCGACGGAAGCCATCACGGAATAGCCGCGGCCGAGATACTTGGTGATGGTTCGCGCTTTGGTCGGTGACTCAACGATGATCAGAGATTTGGCCATGTGGCTCCACGTTTCTAAGTAGCTAAGTCCAGACTACCACACCCACTATAACAAATATCGAGACTCTGTCAGCTCTATTCTCTCAATGCATTCCCGTCGAGAGGCGCACATACTCATTGCCGGGCAACTGACGAATGCAATTTTTCAACTCCAGCGAGAGCAACAGCGCGGCCACCTGAGCCGCAGGAAGGCCGCTGCGCCGAATGACATCATCCACGGACTGCGGCAAGACGGACAGTGCATCATACACGAGCGCTTCGTCCGCGCCTAATTGTGCAGCAGGCTGTTGATCGACTCCAGCCCGAGCACCGGGACGTTCTCGAAATGTGGCATCGAGCTGCGGCAACAATTCATCGAGAATATCCTGCGCCGACTCAACCAGTCTCGCACCATCCTTGAGCAGGCTATTCGGCCCTCGACTGTTCTCCGCCTTCACAAAACCCGGCACCGCAAACACCTCGCGTCCCTGTTCACCCGCCAATCTTGCGGTGATGAGCGAGCCGCTCTCGACGGTAGCCTCCGTCACGACAACGCCCAACGAGAGGCCGCTGATAATGCGGTTCCGCCTGGGAAAGTGATAGCTGTGCGGCGCCGAGCCCAGCGGAAGTTCAGAAAGCACGGCACCCTGCCGTTCGATAGCCGTACGTAGCTGCCGATGATCCGCCGGATAGGTGCGATCCAACCCGCATCCCATTACGGCAAGCGTTCGGCCTTGCCCGTCCAGGGCGCCGCGATGAGCGGCAGCATCGACGCCACGAGCCAGCCCGCTGACAATCGTAAATCCCATGCGCGCCAACTCACAGGCCAATTCTTCGGCCAATACCCGTCCTGCCGCGCTGACCTTTCTGGTCCCGACAATCGCCACGGCCTGTCGATCACTCTCGAGCAGCGTCCCCTGAAGATACAGCAGTGGGGGCGGGTCCGGGATCGTCTTGAGTGGTGCAGGATACTCGGGATCGAGATAGGTCAGTACCGTGATCTGCCGATCACGCAACTGAGC
>WBZP01001326.1_pt1 | contig 20443 bp, 21 predicted proteins | sample 5204301 | NCBI WGS metagenome assembly WBZP01 (sample SAMN12412401, study PRJNA552823) | activated sludge metagenome | isolation source: activated sludge from nitrification reactor of wastewater treatment plant... | place: USA: Pennsylvania | collected 2017
CGCCGTTGCGATCTCGCCCTTGGCAGTCTTGATTTCGGCCCTGTTGGCCTCAATGCGCTTCACATTCTCCGCCACCGCGGTTTCGAGCGACGCAACGGTATCATTCAGGATGCCGGGCAGCGTCGCATCCTTGGGCGCGGTCAGCTGCTTTTCCTTGAGCTTGACGTTCTGGTCTTCGATCTCACGGATATTCTTGCGCAGACCTTCGACCTTCTTTTGCACTTCGACGATGGGAACGTCGGTCACGATCGAAAGCGCGCTGTCGATGAGCGCGCGAACCTTGGTGTCGCGGTCCTCACGCGTTTCGGTCCAGATTGGCGGCAGGATGTAATCGTCCCGGCTCGGCAATTTGGCGGCATCGGCACGCTGGTCTGCGGTATCGCGCAGCACCGCGTCGATCGCGGCCATGAGGGCCTTGGCTTGCTCGAATTGGGCTTCGCCATCGCGCGGATCTTTGGCCGCGTCGCGCTTTTCGGCCGTATCCAGTTGTGCGGCGGCTGCGCCTGCTCCTGCACCCTTGGCGTCCTTGATCTCCTGCTGAGCCAGCAACTCGCCCAGCAGATCGCGCTTGGCGCTTTGCGCCACAGACGGAGTGCCGGCGCCCGCGCACGCGAGTGCGAGGGTCAACATGGTCAAGCGGGCACGCGAACGGGTGGCCATCATTGGGGGGGCTCCTCCAGGCCCGCAAAAAAGCCATGAAAATTCTGGCAAATCCGTGTTCGTCGCGGCTGTTGGTTGATGCAACTGCCTTTCACCATGTTGAAATGCGGTAGGGCGCGGGTAATGGAACGGTGAGGGTGCTGAGGCATCGCATGCGTAAATTCGCGGGTCTGGCCGGACTTGGTGCGCTGTTCGCCGCGTTGATCTACACTTACTACGTGACATACCGGCCCGATCCATCACGCTTTCCCGTCCAGGGCATCGACGTCTCGCATCATCAAGGTGAAATCAATTGGCCGACTGTCGCCGCCAACATCAGCTTTGCCTATATCAAGGCGACCGAGGGCGGTGATTTCCGCGACAGGCGGTTTATTGAAAACTGGAGAGGTGCAAAGGCTGCCGGCATCGTGCGCGGTGCTTACCACTTCTACACGCTATGCCGTGCGGCTGACCTTCAGGCGGCCAACTTGTCTGCCGTCGTCCCGCGCGAAGCAGGCATGCTCCCGCCGGCGCTCGATCTTGAATTCGGCGGCAATTGCCCGGCTCGTCCAACGGTTGACGCAGTCAAGGCTGAGCTGGCAGTCTTCTCAGATGCTGTCTTTTCAAATTACGGCGTGCGACCGGTGCTGTACGTGACGCGCGAATTTTTGAAGGCGTATGGCACGGCCCTCCCCTCGCACAGCGGATTATGGATCCGCAGTATCGCCTGGGCGCCGTACCGGTCCGAAGGTCCCTGGGTGTTCTGGCAATATCACAATCGCGGGTCCGTCGGTGGGATCTCAGGGCCCGTCGATCGCAACGTTTTCCACGCTGACAAAAGTGCCTTTGCCGGCTTTCTCGTGGCTGCAAAGGAGACGACGAATTGATCAGCCGTGGGCGCGATGATGCGCGGCGGCAATCAGTGCCAGAAGTTCGGCATCGATCTGGCGCACGTCATTCAACACGATGGCCTGGGAAAAGGGTGGGGTGAACGTCTTTGTCGGCTCCACCCGCTTAACCCTCGCGATCGCTCCGCCGAAATCCGCAAACAGCCTCAGTTCCTTGGCGGAGGTGAGAAGTGCGGCGAAGCGCTTGGGGGCTGAAAATAGAATAAGCGGCGGCTCGGCGGAAATTGCGGTCGCATCGACCGACTGCCGGATTTCGCCGATCAGCACGTCGGCGAGCGGCCGCAAGCCTTTCGCAGCGGTCAGCACCTCGGCAACCGTGCTTTCGGCACCAGAGGCGACGGGCACGGGCCGCGCCGGTACGATGCGGGGCGCAAGCACCGTCTGGGATGTCGCGGCCTCTGCCGCCTGCCGCACCGGGGGCTTGCCGGCGAATGGAAATACCTGGGGCTTTGGCGCAACGTCGCTGAGGCTGGACGCACTGGCCGGCATTGCGGCCACGGGCTCATCGTCGGCATAAATCAGCCTGCCGCCATTGTGATGGATGCGTTCAAGCCAGGACGCCCGGGCGAACGGAAAGCCCTGCTGGCGCAGCCAATCGATGATGTCGTTGCGGTTGGTGAGGTTCTGCTGCTCGATGGCTTGCATCCAACCCGGCAGGTCGCGTCCGGTGTCCTCGTGAAGACCGGCAACGAAGGCGCGTTCCTTTTCGGCATAGTCGGTGCCCATGGCAGCCCTTAAATCCAACGCCGGGTGTGGCGCTTGTAGTCGCGGTAGGCTTCCCCGAACAATGATTCCAGATGCCGTTCTTCAGGCAGAATCTGCAGGAGCGTCACAGCAAGAGCAAAGGCGGCCGCAGCGGCGACGAACCATACGTTCTTGGTCAATTCGGCGAGCGTCAGCAGGATCAACACTTCACCGAGATAGATCGGATTGCGGAAGAAGCCAAAGGGTCCGCTGGTGACAAGCGTTGAACTTTTGCCGTGCGGCAGTACGGTTGTCTTGTGCCGGCGCAGCGCCAGGATCGCCGTTGTGATCAAGACCATGCCGGCGATGCCGAACCCTATGCCAACGACACGGGCGCCCAGATCGTCGATCCCCGGCCAGCCAAGCGGTGAGGCCCGGCCCAAGGCCCATGCCGCCGCGATCGCCAGCACGAACAGCACGGGCGGCCACGGAAACGAATTGGCGCGCTCTTCACCGGCCGCCGGAGCATTTCGATCAGTCATGGAAAAACACTACAACCAAACCGGCCCGACTGCACCCCCGCCGGCAGAACGCGCCAACATCTTCACCGGACTTAAAAATTTTGACCATCGCCGCGCCCGGCCAGACGAGGCGCGGCCGCAATCGACAAATGACACTTTGTTATTGTGCCTTCTTGGCCGCTGCCGGCGCAACTGTTGGCGTAGGCGTTTCCGTCACGGGCTTGGGCTGAAGCTCTTTGGAAAGGTCGAAACTCTTGCAGCCCTTGGTCACCAGCTGTTGATTGTAAGCCTGAAGTTTGGCGACGTCGCGGGCATAGTCGCCGTCCGGGTCGGTGCCGCGTTTTGAGCCCCCGAGGATTCCGGTCACCACGCTCTGCAAACCGTGGCTGGCCTTGGTCGACTTGTCGCGGGCTGCATAATCACGGACTTCGAGAATGCGCACCTGCATCCGCCCGGTCAATTTCTTGCAGTCGTACTCTCTTTCTTCCGCACTCAGTACGTAGGGTTCGGCCGCCACCTGCCGGGTCGCAGTCGCCGCAAAAGCCGCCGCCACAACGCTCATGGCGGCCATCGAACGGCACAGTCTTAAGTGGTTTGGGCTCAGTCGCATGACGGCGATCCGCTGTGATCGTGGAAAGGGGGGATCTCTATACCCCAAAACCGGCAAAGACAGGGCTTGAGTGGACAAACAGACCACGGCCTTCACGCAATGAGCGGTTGCGTTAACCCCGGCCGCCGGTTTGAATAAAGCCGGGGCGGCCGAAGAAAGGGATACCTACATGACACGCGCCATGCGTGAGACGACGCTGAGGGTTGCTGCGGCGGCCGTATTCGCTGTCATCAGCGTCTTGAGTGGCCATGCCATTGCCGCTGAGGCGGGTCCGAAAGATCTGAAGTGCAGCTTTGAGACGGGTACCAGCTGGTCGTATGACGCCGGCAAATTCGCCTCAAAACCCGCATCGCCCCTCAGCTTCGAAATCACGTCCATCAATCTCGACACGCAGTCGGCGACGCTCATCCTCGATGAGGCCCACAAGGGGGCATTGAAGATCGTCCGTGCGCTCAACGCCGATTCATTTCTCGAGGTTGCCAACGAAGGCTTCTTGAACCTGACGACGATCTACGACCGCGATCCGGTAACCGGTATGCAACCCGCCGTCCACTCCCGTCACATCGGCGTCGTCGGCCAGCCGGTCTTTGCCCAATATGCGGGGAGCTGCGTTGAGAAGTGAGGCAAATTTAATGGGGGATCGCGGCGCGCTTATCCCCTTCGAACGTTGCCGGACCGGCGCGCATCGGGCAGAACGGTGCCATGCCGCTGCATCTGATCAAGCTCTGCGTGGGCACCGAGTCGATCGACGACCTCGCCACTTGGCAGAAGACACAACGCGTCCACAAGACGGCGGCCGGAAAGCCGTGCGTCTATCACACCACGTTCCAGTTTCCAAAGCGGCAGGTGGAGCTGCTCAACGGTGGCTCGCTCTACTGGGTCATCAAAGGCATCGTCCAGGTGCGTCAGGCGCTTGCCGGCTTCGAGCAGGGCAAGAAAGAGGATGGTACGCCCTGCTGCCTCATACTTCTCGACCGGACCCTGGTGCCGGTTCGGCCAGTGCCGCGCCGCGCCTTTCAAGGCTGGCGCTATCTAGATGCCGCCGATGCCCCCGCCGATGTCAGGCGCGGGACTGGCGATCAACTGCTGCAGATGCCGCCCGCCATGCGCAAGTCGCTGGCCGATCTCGGCCTCATCTGAGCGCTATCACTTTTCCCCCGATACTCCGATGATGCGCCCGCCCTTTACACCTGTGGTCGAAGACTTGCCCCACATGGTGCCGTTCGTTGGTCCCGAAGCGATTCAACGGACGCGCGGCAGGCCCTTTCGCGCCCGGCTCGGCGCAAACGAAAGCAGCTTTGGTCCGTCTCCTCGAGCGATCGAGGCGATGCGCGCGGCGGCATCGGAAAATTGGAAGTATTCTGATCCCGAGAGCCACGAGTTGCGGTCCGCCGTCGCCGCCTTCCATGGGGTTGCGATGCCCTCGGTGATGATTGGCGAGGGCATTGATGGACTGTTGGGCCTGACAGCCATGATGTTCCTGTCGCCGGGCGATGTTGCGGTGACGACCGAAGGCGCCTACCCGACATTCAACTTCCATGTGCAGGCCCATGGCGGCAAGCTCGTGATGTGTCCGATGCGCGAGCTGCGCGAGGATTTGAATGCGCTGCGTGAGGCGGCGGTGACGTCGCGCGCCAAGCTTCTCTACCTCTCCAATCCCAACAGCCCCATGGGCACGTTTTGGCCTGCTGCCGACCTTCAACGCTTCATTGCCGGTCTGCCGGCGGGCGTGATGCTGCTGCTCGATGAAGCCTATTGCGACACCGCACCCGCCGGTACCGCGCCGTCCATCGATTGTGCGAACGGCCAAGTGTTGCGCTATCGCACGTTTTCCAAAGCGTACGGCCTTGCAGGCGCGCGGATCGGCTATGCGATCGGTTCGCCGGACGTGATTTCTGCCTTCGACAAGGTGCGCAACCACTACGGCATCAACCGCGTCGGCCAGATCGGCGCCAAGGCGGCCCTTGAAGATCAAGCCTATCTTCGCCAGGCCGTAGACGCGATCGATCGCGCCCGGATTCGAATTTCTGACATTGCCCGCGCCAACGGCCTCTCCCCACTGGCGTCCGCGGCAAGCTTCGTTGCCATCGATTGCGGTCGAGACGGAGCGTTCGCAAAACGCGTGCTCGACAATCTTCTTCACCGCGATGTCTTCGTACGCAAACCGGTCGCGGCCAATCTTGACCGCTTTATCCGCGTGTCTTGCGGCGTCAATGCCGATCTCGACGTCTTTGCCAATGAACTGCCGGGCGCGCTTCTCGATGCGCGGCGGGCCGGTTGATGTCGTGGACTTGTTCTGCCGTGAAGCTCAAGGTCAAGACAATGGGCGCTGTTCAGCCTAAGGAAAGCTGATGGAGCTTTCCCAAGCGCAGCGCGCATTGAGCCTCGCCGCCGTCATCACCGCCTCGTTCGGGGTCGGTGTGTCGTTCGGCATCGGCTTTCCTTTGACGGCTTTGACGCTGGAAGCGTGGCAGGAACCCAAATGGGTCATCGGCGTTGCGGGCGCAACGCCGGCCATTGCCGTCTTGTGCGCGTTGCCCTTTCTGCCGAAACTTGCCGGACGCATGGGCGCGGTGGCTGCGATCGCCTGGGGCTGTGCCATTGCAGGCCTCGGGTTCCTCGCGCTCTATTTCGTCGGCGATGTGGTGACGTGGATCGCCGTCCGGTTCGCCATGAGCATCGGTCTCGCCTTGCCGTGGCTCGTCGGCGAAACCTGGATCAACACCGTTTCGACGGAGGGCATTCGCGGCCGCGTGATCGCGCTCTATGCCATTGCCTTTTTTGCAGGCTTTGCCAGCGGTCCGTTGGTCCTCGATAGTCTGGGCAGTTCTGGTCTTGCCATTTTCCTCGCTGGTGCCGCGGGCTCTGCGCTTGCGGGCGTGCCGATCATTCTGGCGCGGCGGCTGGCGCCCGATTTGCGTCACGACAATCCAAAAAACCTGCGCGCCGCGATCCGCCTCGCGCCGGTCGGCATGATGTGCGGCTTTATCGGCGGATTTTCCGAGATCAGCTATCTGTCGCTTCTGCCTAACGTCGCGATTGCCAGCAACATCAGCGAAGCAGATGCGCTGTGGCTGTTGAGCCTGGTCACGATAGGCGGCGGCGTGCTGCAGTTTCCGGTCGGCTGGCTGGCCGACAAGGTCGATAAGGTTCTGGTCAGTTCCTGCCTGTCAGTGTTGTTCGTATTGATGTCGCTTGCCTTGCCCTGGGCGCTGCAGTCGATGGCGATCGCACCGGTCATGGTGTTTGTTTTGGGCGGCGTAATCCTGGGTTTCTACACGCTGGGGCTTGCCATCATCGGCGATGAGGCAAGTCCTAAGGATCTGGCTGCTGTCAACGCCGGGTATCTGGTGATGTACAACGCCGGCGCCGTCGTCGGCCCTGTGGCCTCGGGCGTGGCGATGACCGCTTCGCCCGTCCAGGGCTTCATCGTCGTCATCGTCGGGTTGATGGCGTTGTCGTCGGTCTTATTGATCATTCTAGCCCGCCGTGAGCGGCGGCAGCGGGCCATGCTTGGCTCGGGCCCTCAATCTTGAGGCCAACGCTTCAAGCTACCGTCCAAAAACGTCCATTCCGGCGTCACGAGCGGGCCTGATGGCGGAGCATACCACGGTGATCCGGCGGGATCGGCCGGGTTCTTCAAGACGTGAATATCCTGGGCCGGCATGTAGCTTTGCAGCAGTAAAAATCGCTTCTCCCCGGTTGTTGCATTGGCGGCCATGTCGGCGACCAGCACCGCATGACCGGGAAAGCCGCCTTTGATGAACACATCGCCGATGCGCAGTTCAGCCATCGAAGCGGGGCGCAATTCCTGGCTCAGCGAATGGGTTCCCGCATAGGCAAATACGAGGCTCATGTAGGACCGGAAGGTCTTGTAGCTGTCGTCCGGTTTTGCGGAGCGGCGCCATATTTTGGCTGTCGCGTTAGGCCGCTCACCGCCGGCATAGCGCGAAAAATTGGCCCGCACGCCGTTCGTAAAATTAAAGCCGATGTCGGCATAGCGGCGTTGGGCATACAGCCACTCGGCCCTCAGCCGCATGACGGCGTCGGCGCATTGCTGCAGGTCGCGCGGGCCGGTGTCGATGTCGAGCACGGCGGCATGAACATCCTGACGCGACTTCTGTTGGCCATTGAAGAGCAGGACTGGCGCGCCCGCGCTCTTGACCGGAAGACTGCGAAGCCAACTCGCAAAGCTTTGCGCCGGGTAGGGAGCGCGCTTGAAACCTGGCGGTGGATCAATCGTCTGTTCGAGTGAGCCATGTTGCGCAGCGGTGGCTGATAGCCAAGGGTGGTGCGGTCCGGCACCCGCCGCTTCAGGCCAAGCAGCGAGAACGGCCAGCGCGATCAGACGTGATGTCCATGGGCTGAGATACAACCGGGTGTCCTTCATAGTTAACAAATTGTTTGCAGCCTCATCTTATCCTGGAGCCGTGGCGGCGCGATGGCTCGAACGCGGGCGAGGGTGCCGCTTGGCATCTGCCGTCCGAAAGGGCAAAGGGATCATGCTGCGCTCGACGCTTACATTCTTTTCCATCCTGGCATTCGGTGTCGTGGCCGCGGCGATCATCATGGCGATCATGCCATGGCTGTCGGGACGGGTCGCGGGTACGCCATTGTCGGGCGCCGGTGGGCTGCAGTTTGAATCGCTGGTATTCGGCATTTTCATCGGCCTGGGGCTTGGCTCTCTCGCCCGCTATCACTGGTCGGACATTCCCCGGCATATCGTGACCTGGTTCCTGATCCGCGAACGCCAGTTTTTCTATTACGCACTGATCGGCGGCTGCATCGGCGTGCTGCTGTTCTACTGATCTGGCGCCCGGCCTGAACCTCGATCCCCGCAGCCCAGGTCGCATTTTTGGCGCACACTGTGCCTAGCCGCTCTTGACGCAGTGCGGGTGTCTGGCCAGCTTGGCGTGATTTCGCGGAACATTTGACGCGGCGGCTCGGAAATGCGGGGCAGGCACGTGAAGCGGAAAAGCCAGGGGTTTGATGAACTGGTTGAGCGGGTCTACGACATTGCCGTCGCGCCCGAGCGCATGGATCAGTTGATCAAGACCTGGAACGAGCGTTTCAAACGCAACGGTGCCATCGAGCATTTCGAAGGGCTCGCCGGACCCGGCGTGATCGATCATGTGCAGCGGGCCGAACGCGTGCTTCGTGAATTGATCGCGACAAGCGGCGAAGTGCGCGATGCGGCACGCGATTGGGTCGAATCCTCGCGGGCGGCGGCCATGGTTGTCGACCGTGCAGGGGTCGTCAAAGCGGCGAACACGTCGGCGCAGCGGACGTTGTGGCTCACGCCGGGGAACACCTTGAGCGTCCTTCCCGTGGTGCCGGATGATCTGGCGATCCTTGCCGAGCTGATCGAGCATCTGGATACGGCGATGGATACGGACGTGCGTCTGCTGCGCCTGCGCAAGCTCGACGAGAATGCGCCGATCCTGATCCGTGTCGTCGAGGAAATCGGCGGCGATCCCAATCAGATCGGCCTGCTGACGAGCGTTCTGACGTGGCCTGTGACACTGACAAGTGAACTGGCGGCGACGTTCCAGCTGACCGTTGCCGAGGCCGAGGTGATGAAAGATCTGACGCTGGGCGTATCGGTCAAAGAAATCGCCGAACGCAAGCACCGCTCCGAAGCGACGATCCGCTCGCATGTCAGCGCGCTGTTGCAGAAAACCGGCACGCGCACGCAGATTGAACTGGTGCGGCTGGCGTTGGGGCTGCTTGATGTCGCCGATCAATCGCCGACGATCGCCCCGCTGCGTGGCCCGCCCGGGATATCTCCTGCGCCCAATGCCTACAACACGTTCGTCCTGCCGGATGGGCGATTGCTCGACTATCTGGTGATCGGCGATCCGCGCGGACGGCCGTTTCTGATGCTGCCGACGGATATGGGTTTCACGCGCCTGCCGCCGAAAGCCGAGGCCTGGCTTGGCCAGCAACGCATGCGCATGATCGTGCCGGTGCGCGCCGGCTATGGACACTCTTCGCCGATCCCCAAGCGCCGCGACGCCTACGAGGTGGCAATCGAGGACATGCTGGCGCTCGGCGAGCACCTCGACATCGGCCGCTGCCCCGTCCTCGCCTTCTGCGACGACTTCCATCTGGCGGTGGCGATGGCGAACGAGGCGGGCGAGCGCATCACCGCCATCATCGGCGTCGGTCCGACCATGCCGGCGGTGACGGCCGAGCACTACCGGCGCATGCCGGGTTGGACGCGCTTCATCTACGTCAATGCGCGCTATGCGCCGCGCGCCTTTCCCTATGTGACGATGGCGTTTTTCCAGTGCATCCGCCGGCTCGGGCCCAAACGGTTCATGCAGACGGTCGTCGCCTCGTCGAAGGCCGATCTCAGAGTGCTTGAGGACGACGAAATTCTGACCGCGCTTTTGCGCGGCACGGAAATTTCGGTCGGGCCGCGTTTCACCGCCCATGTCGCCTGGGCGCAGGGCGCGATTTCGAATTACGCTGTCGATTGGAGCGGCAAGCTCAAAGCCTGCACGGTGCCGATGATTGTTTACGCCGGTGATGAAGACCCATTCGCGCCCATCGCGACGACCAGAGAATACGCCGCTGCAACGCCGAAGATGACGCTGCATGTGCTGAACAACTACGGCCAGCTTCTCTATCCGGAATGGCCGAGGTTCCTGGAAGACGTGCGCCGTCATCTCGCGAACTAGCAAGCTGCGACGACGGAAAAGGCGCAAAAGCGCTACGCCGCCCGGTTGATCGCCACCACATCGCGTTCCCGGTCGAGCACGAGGAAACTGTGCTTGACCACGCCCCACGGCTTCACGGCTTCCAGGATCGCGTCCTTGTCGAGCGTGCCGCAGGTGTAGAAATCGAGCTGGATCAGCGCCGGGGTTGTCTCGTCCCAGATGTGGATGGCGCAGTGCGAAGTTTCGATGATTGCAACGCCCGTCAGCCCGCGATTGCCCGGCGTATCGACATGGGCGACGTGCGGGCCCGACAGCACGTTCATGCCTTGGGCCTTGATGAGCGCCGCCATCCAGCTTTCAAGATCGGCGCGGTCTGCGGCGAGCGGCGGATTTTGGACTTCGAACCGTCCGATGAAGTGATGATGCTTGATCATGGCTGTCCTTCCGGCGCCAGCCAGCCGCAAAAGAAACGCAGGGTTCGAAGTCCGCCCCACTCCTGCACATCTCGAGCCTTCGCATCCCGGCGCTGCATTTGCGTGGCAGCGCAGTTGCTTTCAAGCGCCGGGGCATGATGTGCCGCGGCGCCACTCATGACAGCATCATAGCACAATTTGCGTCCAAACGATGGGTCCATGTCCGCGATCGGCGAGCAAGGTTTATGGCGTGGCTTAAGGCAGGAAGCGCCCGCGCCGGTCGCGGCGCCGCAGCGCGGCAAGCTCGCGAAAATGGCTGCGATAGTTTGCGATCGCCTGCGCTTCTTCGCGCAGCTGTTTCAAATACCGGCGGCGTGGCTGATTGCGCTTCTCCTCGCGTTCGTCGTGATGGCGCTGCCATCGCGCCTTCGACCAGTGCTTGCGTCTGAGCCACTTGGCCACGTGCCGCCGCCGGACGCGATTGCGCCAGGGTTTGAGTTGAGGCGGCGTCTTCGTCTCTTGGGTCATGACGGTAAGGTTTCCAGATTGCCGGCAGGGGCATGCGGGGGGTTGCGATCGTCTTGGCCGCGCCAGCGCCGCTTTGGACAGGCTGACGGGCGGCCGGCCCCGGAACGGGTGCCGCCGTGAGCAAACCAAGATACGGACCGGCCGCGGGGCCGCGCTTTGGTCGTAGCAAGATGTGCGATCCCGGAGCCGGTCCGCGATGAACGTGTGTCGGGTCTGAAGCGCCGCCACTTTCGCCAGTGGGTTGCTCCACACGGAGGGACTCTCACGCCTCCGCGGACGGCGGGTGCCCTAAGCATGCCGACGTGCGTCGTGCCGCATGCAGACGTTCACCTCCCCCGCGCCCGGCCCCGGCGCCCCGGGTCCGGCCTTGATGCGCGTGGATGAAGGGAGTATGCGCGGGCGCGTGAGGGCGGGGATAAGTTTATCGAAAAAAATTTTGGAGCGAGAGGCCGGCCGCCTGTCGCTCCATTCTGACCGGGAGAAGACAAAAATTGCGCGCCGCCCCGGCGACGTCGCTGCCTGGCGGTTTAGCCATGAGGCCGCTTACACAATCCCGTCACGTGTCAGGCGTTGGCGCTCCATCGACCGGCCAGAGGTCCAGCTCAGTCGCGTAGCCGCGCATGCGCACATCAAAAGCTTTGAGCCCGAACGAGGCTTCGAGCGGGCAACCCTGCTCCGTACAACCAAATTCGCGGCGGCACTCGCCTTCGCTGCGGCAGACGCCGACACGCTTGCCGACGTGTGGGCAGAATTCAAAACGCGGATCGGATGGGGGATGCATGTCACTCACTCCCACGGTTTCCTCAAATTCTTTTGTTTTGTTGGAGTATCCGCCCTTAGCCGGTGAGCCGGTTGATTTGGATCAAACCGGAACAAAAAAGGCGGCTCTGGCGGGCCGCCTTTGGTGCTGACCAGATCTGACTTCTATGCGGAGGGGTACTCGTGCCGTCGATCAACGACCATCGGGACCTTGGCCGCCGGCTGCGGCGGTGACTGATCCCCGTCTTTTTGTTTGAGGGTAGGACTGCCTCGTCATCCCAACCCTCTCCCGAGCTACGCGGCGGAAGCCGCTTTGGCGGGGTTGAAGGCCCAAGGGCATAGGGGAAACCAAATCACACCGAACAGGTCATGTCGTCGTTCATGACGCCGCCAGTCTCCAAGTCCTCGCGATCCTCACCGATGCGATCCGGCGCTTCGTGAAGCGGCCGCAGCGGTCAACACCTCTCAGCCTTCTCCTCCTGTCGCGGAGAAAATCCGAGGTTTGCGGGCAATCGTTTCATCGCGGCAGTTCGCTTTGCCGTGCCCGCCAGCATCTCATCTGGCCACATGCGCGGACCGTGCCTGATCTGAGCGTTGAGGGCCGGCAGCAGTTCATCAATCGTCGGGCGGAAGGCCGCATTGCGTTCCAGGCACGCCATCAAAAGATTTTCAAGGGCGGCCGGAATGGCTGGGCGCCGCATTCGCGGCGGAACGGCTTCGCGCCGCAACTGCGGGAAGGGCACTGCGCGGCCCGGCCGGCCGAACGGCAGTTCGCGTGTCAAGGTTTCGTAGAGCACGACGCCGAGGCTGAACACGTCGGCTGCGGGCCCGGCGTGCTGCAGCGAGCACTCTTCAGGCGCGATATAGGCATCGGTGCCGCAAACACGTTGCGGCCGCTTGGCGGCCTGCAGCCGCGCGGTGCCAAAATCGAACAGGACCGGTCGTCCACCCGCAACGATCATCACGTTATCGGGTTTGACGTCGAGATGCAGATAGCCACGGGCATGAACGTGCGCCAGCGCCGAACCGATATGGATGGCAAGCCGCAACGCGTCCGAAATCGAAATCGGCTTTGCAGTTCTGTCGTCGATCTTGTCGCTGAGGCGCACACCTTCGAGAAACGGCATCAGCAGAAGATTGGGGGCGATGACGCCGAGGCTGCGGACGATATAGGGATGGCAAAGCGCCTCGAGCTTGCCGGCCTCGTCGCGGGCGCGGCGCTCGCTCTTCATCACCTTGCAGGCCATCGGGCACCAGCTGGCGTGATGCCAGACGATATATACCGGCTCGTCGCTGCCCAGATCGATACCTCCGAGCGGAGTAAGCCCCTTGCCTGAGAAGGGATCGCTGGTGCTGTCCGCGCTACGCGTACGTTTCATCAGGCCGCCTCCCGCAAATGGAGCTGGGCCGCGAAGAGCTCGCGGCAACGCGATGGCCGGGCCAGAAGTTCGGCCGGCCGGCCATCCTCGATGAGCCTGCCGCCTTCAACCACCAGAACGCGATCGGCGGTCCGCAGCGAGGACAGGCGGTGAGCGACGATGAGGATCGTGCGCTTGCCGCGCATCGACCGAAGAGCGGCTTGGATTTGTTCTTCCGTTTCGCTGTCGACGCCGGCGGTGGCCTCGTCGAGTACGAGAATGGGCGCGTCCTTGTAGAGCGCGCGGGCGAGCGCGACGCGCTGGCGCTGTCCGCCCGACAGCCGGCTGCCCCATGCGCCAACCGAGGCGAGCAGTCCTTGCCGGCGTGAAGCAAATTGATCGACCGCGGCGGCGTGAGAGGCAGCCGTCAAATGGGCGTCAGTTCCAGCTTCAACGGGGCGCCGGTCGCCATAGCGGATGTTGGCCGCGATCGAACCGTTGAGGACCAGCGTATCCTGAAAAACCGGGGCGAGAGCGCGGCGAAGCGATGTGAGCGGCATATCCCGCACGTCGATGCCGTCGATCAAGACCGATCCGGCAGTAGGATCGTACTGGCGCATCAGGAGACGGAGCAGCGCGGTCTTTCCACTGCCGCTTGGACCGACAACCGCGACGGTCTCGCCAGCTGCTATTTTGAACGAGACGCCGTCTATGATGGGGCGATCGTGCGGATAGGCAAAGGAAATGCCGCTGAATTCGATGTGGCCCCGGATCGCGCCAGGGTCGGATGCACCGGGCCGCTCGCGGACGAGGCTTGGTGTATCGAGAAGGGCTGCGACCCGTTGCGCGCCGGCAGCTGCGCTGTGGAACCGTCCGGCGACCTTGGCCAGCGAGCGAACCGGTTGATAGAGAGAGCCGATGGCGCCGATGAAGGCGACGAGCGTGCCCGTGGTCAATGCCCCGGTCGCGACCAGATGGGCGCCGAGGCCTAGAACGCCAAGGCCGGCAACCACAATCGTCAACTCGACGAGTGCCGACTGCCGGGCCTGCAGGATCTGCGAGAGAACCTCCAGCTTGGTGACGTATCCGCAGCGGTGGCGGAACGCGGCCGCTTCATTTTCCACGGCATCATAGGCATGTACGAGCGGGCGCGCCGCAAGCCGCTCGTCCGCCAGCGACATCCAGAGCGATTCTGCCCGCCGCGATAATTTTGATGCGCGCCTCACCTGCGGGGAGAGGTGGGCGACGGCAAACACGACGACCGGGAGCGCTGCGACGGTCAGAGCGGCGAGCCGCCAATCCAGGATCGTCAGGAAGGCGACAAAGACGAAGGCCGTTGCCCCATCGGCGATGACCGACAATGGACCGGTGAAGATCACATATTCGGTCCGGTCGGTATCGCCCTGCAGCCGCGCAAGCACGTCGCCGCCGCGATCGTTCTCGAGTGATCCCGGAGAGAGCGACAGGACGTGAGCGTAGAGGTCACCACGCAGCGCCAGAACGATGTTTTCAACTGTTTCGGCTTCCAGCTTTTGCGCCAGGTAGCCGGTGGCGATTTTGAACGACGCGATGGCAAGATAGAAAGCGGCAAAGAGCGTGAACGCCTCGAAACTGCGGGCGATCAGTACATCGTCAACGAGAAGTTTGAAGGTCCATAAGAGGGCCGCGCCGATCACGGGAGCGATCAACGCCAGCGCCGCGCAGATCAGTGCGGGCACGCGGTGGGCGTGCAGGACGGGATAGAAGCGGCGGAAGAGATCGAGGAGAGTCATGCCGGCCTAACGCGGTTTGTAAGGGCTGGGATTGGAAGTCCCTTGAGGCTTTCGGCGCGCAAAATTTTAAAAGCTGTGCCGCGGCGTCATCCAATGAAGCGGAAACACTTGTGGCGCGGAGCAGTCGCGTCCGCGCCACCAAGCATCTGCATGACGCAGCCGATTAGCGCCGGGTGCGGGTGCGGGTGCGGCCACGCGTGCGGGTGCGGCGCGAAACGGTCACGGACTTGGCGACAGGATATCCTGCGATTTTCATGGTCATCTCCCTGTTGTTATGCTGCATCGGGTGACGTTGTGCGGGTTTGCGGTCACCCGATGCCGCTGTTGTCTCTTGCGTACGAGACGAAGCCACCCTAGCGGGCATTTGCTGACATCTATCAGCGATCGACTGTCAGAGAACTGTCAGAAACGGAAAGACCGGGCTTCAATGGCATGGCGTGCGCGGTTTCGCGCCGCTGCGTCGTTCACATGGCCGATGCGGTGCGGTCCGGCAGGAACAGGCCTGCCTTCAAGCCGCCGAGCGGACTTTGAGAGAGCTGGAGGTGGCCGGAATAGGCGAGCACCAGATCGTTGACGATTGCAAGACCGAGGCCGGAACCGGAAACCGAACGGTCGGCACGCTCACCGCGGCGCAAGACCCGCTCGTACTCTTCCGGAGGAATGCCCGGCCCATCGTCTTCGACGTCAAGCAACAGTCCCTCAGGCGTCCGCGCCAGCGTCACGTGAATGCGTGAAATGGCCCATTTTCCGGCATTTTCTATGAGATTTCCGGCCATATTGTTGAAATCGTCGGCATCGACGGCGAACGATAATTTTTCAGGAATAGCGCTGCTCCAGCTGAGGTCATTGTCGCGCGGCAGGCTTTCGATGACGCTGATGAGTTCGCTGAGGAGCGGACTGACGTCGATGGCGAGCAGTCCGAGCCGCTGGCTGCCGCGGGCCCGTGCCCGCGCCAGTTCCCGTTCGACATGGCGATGCATGGTCTCGATCTGCTTGTCGATTTCGTCGGCGATGGCGGCGTTGCCCTGCCGGCGCAGCGTGCGCGCATTCGCGGCCATGACTGCGAGAGGGGTTTTGAGCCCGTGGGCCAAGTCTCCGGCGCGGGCTCTTGCCGCCTTCAGATCCTCTTCCTTGAGCGACAGAAGCTCGTTGGTCTCGTTGACAAGGGGCATGATTTCATCGGGAAATTGCCCGTCGAGCCGTTGCGCGCGTCCGGCACGGACCGCCGCCAGCTTTTCGCTGATCGCGCGCAATGGGCCAAGTCCGATGGTGACGTGGGCCCAGGCGCCGAGCAGCAGCAGTGCGGCAAGCACTGACAAGCTCTTGAACAATTCGGACGAGAACTTGCTTGTATCCTCGCTGATCTCGGCGGAATCAACCGCGGTGGTGATGACGAGGTTGCGCGGCGCTGCGCCATCGCCGCCAGCGGATTCGTGCAGGCGGACGATGGCAAACAGCCGCTCGTTCTTGGGACCACGCAGCCAAAACGTTCCAGGCTTGGCGGTATCGGACAATTTCAGGCTGGCCTCGCCCAGCGAGCGCGACCTGAGGATTGTCTTGCCGGCTTCGTCGATCTGCCAATAGCGCCCGCTGTCGGGCATGTAGAATTGAGGATCGGTCGGCGCGCGGGCGATCGTGATCGTGGTGCCGTCGATCGCCATGCCGCGGCGCAACTGGCGCAGGTCGGCCTCCAATTCGCCCTGGGTACGGCGCGTGATGGAATGCTCGAAAAGTAGCCGCAGGCCGACGCCGGCAATTTGCAGGGTAATGGCGATGAAGATGGCCCAGACGATCAGCAGGCGCACTCTGATCGAGGAGAGCATCAGGCGGGGCCGCCCTTGACGGTATAGCCATGGCCGCGGCGTGTCTCGATGGCGCCGGCACCGAGCTTGCGCCGCAGCCGCACGATCAGAGCCTCGATGGCGTTGACCTCGCGCGAGTCATCATCGCCGTAGACGTGTTCGAGCAATTCAGATCCCGGCACGATCCGCCCCTGATGATGCAGCAAATAGCTGATCAGCCGGTATTCGAGCGGTGTAACAGGAACAGACTTGCCGCCGGCATGGACGCGCATCTGGCTGGTATCGAGGCTCAGCGCACCGGCACTCAGGACGGGGCCTGCGTGGCCATGGGTTCTGCGCAGGACTGCCCGGACACGGGCGACCAGTTCTTCCATCTGGAACGGCTTCACCAGGTAGTCGTCGGCGCCGGAATTGATCCCCTCGACGCGCGCCGTCCAACCCTCGCGGGCGGTCAGGATGAGGACCGGCATGTTCCGGCCTTCCGAGCGCCAGCGGCGCAGAACCGTCAGGCCGTCAAGTTTCGGCAGGCCAAGGTCGAGGATGACCGCATCGTAGTCTTCCGTCCCACCGCGATACCAGGCTTCTTCGCCATCGGCGCAGATTTCCACGGTGAAGCCCGCCGCCCCGAGCGACGTCGCCATATCTTCGGCAATTTGCCTCTCGTCTTCGACGACAAGTGTTCTCATGCATGCGGCCTAGCGTTTAGGACCCGAAAGCGGTTGCATATCATGGTGTCCGGTGAAGCGAAATTGTCGCGACGTGTTTTGGTGAGCTGTCAGCCGGGCGTCAGGCCTGCCACTTTATATTTACTCCAATGTAGTCAGACCCAACTTTGGCCGATGCACCCTGTGCGCCGGCCATATCAACGGACTGAAATGTTGTTCGGCCTCGACATTTCCAGTATGGTTTGCCGGTGTGACCTGGAGCCCGGGAGCGTGTGGTTTGGGCTCGACCGCATCGTTAACTGCCAGGGAGGGATGCCGTGCGCGTCCTACGAATCGCCAGAATCGTTGCCGCTGTGGGGCTCTTTGCCCTGCTGCTGCCCTCCCTATCCGCTCACGCCGAAAAGGGCAGTTCGAGCGGCGGATCAGGCGATTCGGAGCGCAGTTCCAATAGCGGAAGCGGCAGTGGCAGCGACGAGGATCGCGACAGCGCCGATGATGATCGCAGCGGCAAGGGCGGTGGCGACGACAGCAGCGGCAGCACCTCGGGAGGCTCCAGCGGTTCCGGCAGCGGCGGGGATCGCGCCGGATACGATCGTCCCGGCGAAGACGACGACAAGGACGGCGATGACCGCGGCGGCTCCGGCGGATCGGGCAAGAGCGCCGAAAGCGGCCGTCGTGATGGCCGCAGCGATCCCTACGATCGCTTCTGATCAGATTTTCTCCGGTTCAGCTTGCGTTCACCGCGGCAGCGCCATTCTTGCGGCCGACGATTTCGAACCGCGGTCTCCATCATGATCAAATCCCGCCAATCGCTGCTTGTGCTGTGGCTTTGCGCCGCCCTTTGCGGCGTGGCGATCGACGTGCATCTGGCAAGCGCTTCGAGCGTGCCGGGCGACGATCAGCTTTTCTACCGCCGGTATCGCGGTGAAGACGAGGTCGATGACGACCGGCGAGGCCGCGGACGCGGTCGCGGCGGCTCATCAGACGACGACAGTTCGGGCTCGCACAAGGACGACGATCACCGCTCAGGTGGCGGTTCCCAGGGGGGAAAGCCTTCATCTGGCGGAGGGTCGAAGTCGGGTGGCGGCGATCATGGCAATTCGGCCGATGACAGCGACCGGTTCGGTAAGTAGAGGTGCGCGGTGTGGCGTGTGGGGGATCGCGCTGTTGTGCGCACTCGGCACGTCTCACGCTTCGGCGCAACAGCGCGATGGCGCTCGTCCTGAGGGTGGGACGGCGGAACGTGCTGGAGGTGAGCGCCCGGGTATTGCAGCCCGGGACGCGGTCTCGCGCAAGGGCGTGCGATTTTCGCGAACGGCCCCTGACACCGCCGACGCTGGCAGCCGGTTTGGGACAGACCCTGACGCAGATGGCGATGGAGCGCGGACCGCTAGGACCGACCGGGATTTGACCAGCACCATAGCGCCTCAGCAGCGCGCGGCGCGTCTGCGCAAAGCGCCGGCCGATACGGATTGCCGCCGGCCGTTGAGTGCCAAAGATCGATTCCGGCCGCGTTCGTTTGCCGGCCAGACCCGTTGCGAGGCCCGCGCCGGTCGCTGAGCCGGGGCCGGCGAATGTCATGGCGTTTGGTGCCGTGACGTTAACTCTGCACGACCGTGAGGGAGAGTTATTGTCGTTCAATTGCAACTATGCACGAAAAACATGCACGGGGTCCTTCGAGAGGTGCAGGTGGCTGAGGGGTGATCATAAACTCTGTGCTATGACGAACGTCAGATTTGGCCGGGTTGACGGGCGAAGGACTTGAAGCGGTTGCTTGAAACCTGACCGTTGACACGCGGTCGAGCGACAAGGGTGGGGGAATTCAATTCTGCATCTGAGACCGATATATGCGGGCGAGCGCCGGTGCCGGACAGCAGCGTTTTTTGCTGGCGTGTCCGCTGCTTTTTTTGCGCTTGCCGTGGCGGTCCCATCTGCACGCGCCGACGACGAGGAAGTGCGCGCCGCTGCGGCGCTGGCACAAAATCAGGCGCAGACCTCGGGCGCCGGCTTTGTCCGCCAGATCGGTGACGCCACGTATGCCTGGCGCCCCTATATCGAAACCGAAGCCGGCGTCGATACCAACCCCGACAACAGTTTCGATGACGATGGCTCCGCGTTCATCAAGGTCGAGAGCGGCATGAAGGCGACGCTGGAGCGCGCCAAGGAATATTACGCGCTCACTCTCAAGGGCCGCTTCATCGATTTCATGCAGCTGGAGGAGGATCCGCAGCGCACGGATTTCAAGGCGGCTGTCGATACGCGGTTTACGCTCAGCGATTCTGAGACCTTCAGCGCCGGCAGCTACTTCCTGCGCGACATGATTTCGCTGGCGCGCGCCGACATCTTCCATTCCTACATGGAATACGCGCTGCGCGCCGACGATTACCGGGTGAGGTTGCTTGCTAAAAACCACACCGAACGCAACCTCGTCAACGATCTGCAGGGCGATGATGAATTCGACGATTTCATCGTCTCCCGCTCCAAGGCGTTCGACTATTCGCGCTCGGACGCACAGGCGAACGTGCTGGCCTTCACCCAGTTCATGCTGCAGCCGTTCCTCATTTACGACATCGCCAGCATCGATTTCACCAACCAGTTCGCGGGAGCTTCCATCGATCGCGACGCGGTTGAGCATTTCGGCATTGCCGGTGTGCGGTTTCAGTTCAGCCGCGATTTCCGCATCGATGTCGGCTATCGCTACAACTACCGCGATTTCGGCGACCGCACGTTCACCCAGGACGACAGTGGTTTCATCGACGTCAACGTCTTCTGGCAGCCATACAAGGACCTGAAGATTACCGGCGTCGTCGAGCGCTACTATGACGAAGCCACCTCCTCGTTCGGACTCGTCGATGACGTGAAATCCTACGGCATGACGTTCGACTGGAATTTCGTGCCCCAGTGGCGGCTGGCGGGTACCGTCTATTTCGACGATGAGACGCCGGTGGGCGATACCCTTCACTACAACAAGCTGACATCGACCATGTCGCTCAGCTATGACGTCAACGATCATCTGGAACTGTTCGTCTCGGGCCTTGGCAAGTGGGTCGAGGAACAGGTGGCGGATGAGCGCTATGAGCGCTTCAAGATCGGCAGCGGCGCCCGCATTCGTTTTTGAGCGG
>WBZP01002622.1_pt1 | contig 20442 bp, 23 predicted proteins | sample 5204301 | NCBI WGS metagenome assembly WBZP01 (sample SAMN12412401, study PRJNA552823) | activated sludge metagenome | isolation source: activated sludge from nitrification reactor of wastewater treatment plant... | place: USA: Pennsylvania | collected 2017
CTTGGCGCGCCTGACCCGCACGTGACGTGGGTGGGGCTCTCCTTGTCGCCGGCCGCTGCGAGCTGAGCCCGGGCCGCGATACTGGCCCTACACTCGGCCATCGGCCATCGGCGCAACGCTGGAGGAGCCCCATGAGCGCGTACGTGATCTTCGATGTCGAGATTCGCGATCCGGCCCGCTACCAGGAGTTCATGAAGGGCGTCAAGCCGGCGCTCGAAGCGGCCGGTGCACGCTACATGGCGCGCGGCGGTGCGCACAAGGTCTACGAGGGTGACTGGACACCACGCCGCATCGTCCTGATCGAGTTTCCTTCGGTCTCGGCGTGGGAGGCGTTCTACAACGGGCCCGTCTACCAGGGGCTGAAGGCCATTCGAGACGAAGTGAGCTCGGCCCGGCTGGTCAGCGTCGAAGGCCTCGATCCGTGACACCCGCGCTCCAGCGGCAGGTGCTGCTGAAGGCCCGGCCGGCTGGCATTCCGCAAGCCGAGCATTTCGAGATCGTCGAGCGGCCCGTGGTCGAACCCGGCGACGACCAGATCGTCGTCCGCAACCACTACCTCTCGGTCGAGCCGGCCATGCGCGGCTGGGTCAGCAGCGTCGGCAACTATGCCGAGCCGGTGCCCATCGGCGGCGTCATGCGGGCCTTCGCCGTGGGGCGCATCGTCGCCTCGCGCAGCGCGGCCTACGCCGTGGGCGACATCGTCACGGGCCTGTTCGGCTGGCAGGAACTGGCCGTGGTCGATGCATCGCGCGTCCAGCGCCGCGTCACCGAGCCGGGGCTTCCGATGTCCACCGCGCTCGGCGTGCTCGGGCTGAACGGTCTGACCGCCTACTTCGGCCTGCTCGAGGTCGGCCAGCCCAAGGCGGGCGAGACCGTCGTGGTGTCCACCGCCGCCGGGGCGGTGGGCTCCTGCGTGGGACAGATCGCGAAGATCCTGGGCTGTCGCACGGTGGGCATTGCCGGCGGGCCGCGGAAGACCGCGCTGTGCCGCACGGAATTCGGCTACGACGAAGCTGTCGACTACCAGGCCGGCAAGCTCGAAGCCGAGCTGGCCCGCGCCTGCCCCCGGGGCATCGATGTCTACTTCGACAACACCGCGGGCGCCATCAGCGACGCCGTGCTTGCGCAGCTGGCGGTGGGTGCGCGCGTGGTCGTCTGCGGCACGGCCTCGGTGTCCTCGTGGAACCCGCCGCCCGAAGGGCCGCGGGTCGAGCGGCATCTGCTCGTGAAGCGCGCGCGCATGCAGGGGTTCCTCATCTTCGACTGCGCCGACCGCCATGCCCAGGGCCTGAGCCAGCTCACCGAGTGGATCCGGGAGGGTTCGATCCGCTGGCGCGAAGACATCCTCGACGGCATCGAGCACGCCCCCGGCGCGATTGCCGGTCTCTACCGTGGAGAGAACCTCGGCAAGCGCCTGATTCGCCTGGTGTCGGAGACCGAGGGTCCATCCACATGACGTTGCCATCACCCCATGCCCCCGCTGCGCCGGCCGCGCCGCTTCGCATCTCCGTGCTGGGCAGCGGCTCGGTGGGCCTGGCCGTCGCGGCGAGTTATGCCCGCGCCGGGCAGCGCGTCGCGCTGCTGGCCCGCGGATCGACCGTCCCGCAGCTGCGCAGCGAGGGCGTCCGCGTCAGCGGCGTGTGCGGCGATCACCGCATCGATGCGCAACAGCTGAACGTGTGCGACGCCGACCGGCCGGATGCCGAAGCCGTGGCTTGCGACATCCTGATCGTGGCCACCAAGGCCTATCAGGTCCAGGAGGCGCTGACGAACCTGATGCGCGGCGCGCAGGAAGCGTCACAGGCCTCGACGCCGCCGCCGACACCACGGGCCGTGCTGCTGCTCCAGAACGGTTGGGGATCGGCCGACGAGGCGCGGGCCGTGCTGCCGCCCGGGGTGCCCGTCTTCAGCAGCATCATGATGATCGGCATCGAGCGGCGCAGCCCGGTCCATGTCAATGTCAACGTGCAGGCGAGCCCGATCCGCGTGGGCACCTTGTTCGAGTCGGCGCCCGAGCTGATGCGCGACGCGGTGCAACGCGGCCAAGCCGGCTTCCTGCCCATCACCTACGAGCATCCGGTCGAGCCGGCGATCCTGAACAAGTTCCTGTTCAACACCTGCCTGAACGCCATGGGCGCGATCACGCGCATGACCTACGGCGAACTCGTGAGCAATGTGCATACGCGGCACCTGATCAAGCAGGTGGCCGACGAGACGATCCGCGTGGTGCGGGCCGAGCGGCAGGCCGAAGTGGCCGAGGGCGGCGCAAGCTACGTCGAGCAGACCCTGACGCCGTTCGTGCTGCCCAAGGCGGCGGCGCACCGGTCCTCGATGTTGCAGGATGTCGAGGCCGGGCGCAGGACCGAGATCGACTACCTGAACGGTGCCGTCGTGCGCATGGGCCAGCGCCACGGCATCGCCACCCCCGTCAACGATGGGGTGGCGAGCCTCGTGCGAGCCCGCGAAACCGGGACATCGACATGAGCACCGCAGGCTTCGTCGCCAGCCACGCCAGGGACGCGCACTTCGAACGCGGCCTGCGCGCCTTCTTCGAGTACCGCGATCTCGGCATCAAGGAGGCGACGCGAGGGCGCTTCGCGGCGCACGTGATCCGTGCTGCGGCCGGTACCGAGTTCGCGAGCCAGCCGCACCTGCACCGCACCGAATTCCAGCTCGTCTACGTGCTCAGGGGCTGGATCGAATTCGAGTACGAGGGCCAGGGGCGCGTGCGCCTGGAGGCCGGCTCGTGCGTGCACCAGCCGCCGGGCATCCGCCATCGCGAACTGGGGCACAGCGACGATGTCGAGATGCTGGAGATCGTGCTGCCGGCGGACTTCTCCACCGAAGAAGTGCCTTCGGTGGACGGATGACAGCCCGCATGCCGCCTGTCGAGGGGCCACCGGTGATCACCGTGCAGCGAGCATGCTCACCGGGCGACATCGACGCCGTGCGCGGTCTGATGCGCGAGTTCAACCGCTGGGTCATGGCCGAGATCGCCGAGACCGAAAACCCCTCGATCTTTGCCGAGTTCGAGCTCGAGTTGGCCGGCCTGCCCGGCCGTTATGGCTCGCCGTCGGGCCGCCTGGTGCTGGCACGGTTGCATGGCGATCCCGCAGGATGCGTGGCCTTCTACGCCCATGACACCATCACGGTCGAGATCAAGCGCATGTTCGTGCCCGCCCGCTCGCGCGGCCACCGCATCGGCGATCAGATGATGGGCCTGCTGCTGGCGCAAGCGCGTGCAGCCGGCTATCGGCGGGCCCTGCTGTCGAGTCGACCCGGTCCCGCGATCAGTCACCCCGCAGCACCAGCGAACGCAGCGGCCGCGCATCGCCCGACAGGGCACACGCGAAGGCGCTGTTCCACTGCGGGTTGTGGCGCCTCAGGGGCGCCAACGCATCGCCGACTGCGGCAGGCCTGGGCGATGCGAGGGAATCCAGGCGAGCCCGATAGGCTTGATCGCGGTCAGCCTCGCCGAGGCAGGCAAGACAACACACCGCCATCTCCGCAGCAGGCCGCCAGTCGGGGCGAACCTTCAGCGCACGTTCGGCGGCACCCAGCGCCGCCTGCGGCTGGCCGGCGAACAGGAGCGCGAACGCCAGCGTGTTGAACCAGACGAAGTTCTGCGGATCCGCCGGGTTGATGGCCAGCCCATGTTCGAGCGGGCCGATGGCGGCCGACGCGTCGCCCGAGAACACCAGCGCCATGCCCAGCACCAGGTGCCCGAGGGCGAAACTCGGATTGAGTTCGACCGCGCGCTCGGCGGCACGAATCGCCTGATCGAAGGCACCGGCGAACACGCTGACGATGGCCAAGCCGTAGTGCGTGTAGGCGTTCTTCTCGTCGCGATGAATGGCCTCGAAGGCGGCCGCCACGCCTTCGCGCAGGTCGTCGGCTTCGTGTTCAGTCCATCCGTACGCGACCAGCCCGGCGTTGACCCGCGCCAGCCACAGGTGGGCCGGCGCGAAACCCGGGTCCAGGGCGTAGGCCTGGCGGAAGAGTTCGCGCGCCTGCAAGTGCCCCGCGCGGTGGACCTGGTGGAAGTGCCAGGTACCACGGTGAACGAGATCCCACGCCGTGGCCGATCCGCCGGGGTGGGTGGCGTCGGCGGGGTGGCGCCCGGCGGCCAGCGCCGACTCGCTGCGCAGGAGTTCGGGCTCGATCGCGCCGGCCACCCGCTGCGCGATCTGGTCCTGGGCGCGGCCGAGCTCATCCGGGCCGAGCTCGAAGCGCTCGGCCCACAGCTGGTGCGCTGTCGCCGCGTCGATCAACTGCGCCGTGATGCGCACCTGCTGCGCGCTTTGGCGCATGCTGCCTTCCAACGCGTAGCGCACGCCAAGCTCCTGGGCCACCTGCTGCGACCCGATCGTGCGGCCCTTGAAGGCGAAGCTCGAGTTCCGGCCGATGACGTGGAACCAGCGAAAGCGCGTCAGCGCGACGATGATGTCTTCGGTGATGCCGTCGACGAGGTAGTCACTCTCGGGTCCGCCGCCCATGGCGACCAGCGGCAGAACGACGATGCTGGGCTTGCCGGCCTGCCCGCCCCGCCCAGGCGCATGCTCTCTTGAAGGCGCCGAGCGGACCGCCGAGACCGGTGTGTCGAACCGATAGCCGACGCGGGCGATCGTGGAGATCCAGGGTCGCCCGGACGGGCTGCTGCCGAGGAGCTTACGCAACGCCGCCACCTGCACCGAGAGGTTGCTCTCCTCGACCACCAGGCCGGGCCAGGCCGCGTCCATCAGCTCGGCCTTCGTAACGGCGCGACCCTCGGCACGCAGCAGTGCCTGCAACAGCAAGACGGCGCGGTGCCCTGCGTCCACGGGCGCCCCATCGCGAGTCAGCAGCCCGCGATCGGCGTCCAATGCGAAAGGGCCGAACTCGAAGCGCGTGGATTCCACCGCGCGATGTTAAGCGCGGGCCGCGAGCGATTTCGGAACATTTCGGCGCCGCTTCGGGACACCGCAGAGCCGCATCGGCAAGCTGTGAACCCAGGGTGTCGCCACGGGTGGGGACCCGTCGGCACCCCGATGGAGGACTCTCATGCAACCGAATTCCACGCTGCGCCTTGCTCGCGTCGTCCCGGGCGGCGAGCCGTACCGAAGCCAGCAGGGCACCGTGTACCAGCCCGGCATCAGCGGCCAGACCGTCGGCGCGTTGTCGATCTTCCTCGGCATGGTGACGCTGCCACCGCTGGAACGCACGAGGGCGCATGTGCACGAGCATCACGAATCGGCCTTCTTCGTACTCAGCGGCAGTGACATCGAACTGTGGAGCGGCGAGCGCCTGCAGGACTGCGCGCGGGCCAGGCAGGGCGACTACCTGTTCATCCCGAGCAACGTGCCGCATGTCGCCGTGAACCGAAGCGCGACCGAACCGGCTGTATTCGTCGGTGTGAGAAACGACCCGACGGCACACGAGAACGTGCTCATGCGGCCGGAGCTCGACGCCTCCGTGCCATGAACTGGCGGGCAGTGCGCTGCCGGCCAGAGTGCGTCGGCGGCGACTCGCAGGAATCACCGGGGTCCGATTGCCGCGTTGGTTGCATGGCGTCGCGCAGCGACCGATCGACCACAGGCCGGTCAGGAGCGAGCGGCAGCTTCTAGGCGGTGAGCTCAGGAAAGCCAATGTCTCTTCGGGGTCGCTATGGATAGCTTTCCATAGCCACCCCCAGGAGCCGTTGGCCCAAAGGGAGAGCGGTCACTCAGTCGTCGAGCCTTTAGCGCGATGCACGCGGTTGCCATAGGCCCCTGATACATGAGGACTTGCCGACCTGATGCTCGTCGCTGAAGATGCCTGCGCCAGCTTGTTCAGGATGCCGCAGTGCGCCGCCGCGCGAACGCCGGCGCACTGCTCCCGCAACGCCTTCAATTGCTTCTCCAACTGGCGCAACTCGCGGATACGCGTGGCGACTTGACCAATATGGTCATCGAGCAGCGCGTTGACCTCGCCGCACTCCGCTTGCGGTTCGTCCTTGAACCGCAGCAGCACACGGATCTCGTCCAGTGCCATGTCCAGGGACCGGCAGTGGCGCACGAAGGCCAGCCGCTGGACATGCTCGGGCCCGTAGAGGCGGTAGTTGCCTTCACTGCGCGGCGCTTGCGGCAGCAGGCCTTCGCGCTCGTAGTAGCGGATGGTCTCGACCTGGGTTTGCGCTGCCAGCGCCAGTTCACCGATCTTCACGCCCGAGTCCCTTCCTCAGCTTGCCGCCCTGGGCTGCAGGGCAATGATCGCCATGCCGAGAAGGCAAATGCCGCCACCGATGCCGCTGCCGGCAGCAGCCACCAGATCAGCCGGCCCTGCGTGAGCACGAGCCACGGCAGATAGCACCCGACGATCTCGGCAACAGGGGTGACAAAGAACAGTCCTGTGACGCGAGTGAAATCCATCATGGATCGTGGCTCTCGGCGTGTGTGAAGGGGCGCCCAACGCTCGGCAGCATAGCCCCCTTGACTCTGGAGTCGCTACAGGGTTTCAAATGCTGGCAACGACACCCGAAAGCCTCACATGAGCGACGCCTGCTGCAGCCAAGGCTGCGCCGCCACATCCGCCAGCCAGAGCCCGCGCTACCGGCGCGTGCTTTGGACGGCGCTGATCATCAACCTGGCCATGTTCGCGGTCGAGCTGGTCGGCGGCCTGAGCGCGGGGTCGGTCTCACTGCTGGCAGACGCCGTGGACTTCTTCGGCGATGCGGCCAACTACGGCATCTCACTGCTCGTGCTGGGCATGGCACTGACCTGGCGCGCGCGGGCTGCGCTCTTCAAGGGCATGACCATGGGCGCCTTCGGAATCTTCATCCTCGGACGCGCCGCGTGGTCGGCCGCAACCGGCACCATGCCCGAGCCCGTGACGATGGGCGCCATCGGTGCCATGGCGCTGCTGGCCAACGTGTCGGTCGTCGCCATGCTCTATGTCTGGCGCGAAGGCGACGCCAACATGCGTTCGGTGTGGCTGTGCAGCCGCAACGACGCGATCGGCAACCTGGCGGTGATGGCCGCCGCGCTGGGCGTCTTCGGGACCGGCAGCGCCTGGCCCGACCTGATGGTCGCCGCAGTCATGGGCATGCTGGCGCTGACCGCTGCGCGCTCGGTCATTCAGCAGGCACGGGCTGAGCTTTTTCCCGCGCCGGCGCGCGCCTGACCGTCGGCGACGCCACGTCCGACGCGATGCACGACCTGCTGGCCGCGGTGCCGCTGCCGGATGTCCACCACGTCGCCATCGAGACACTGGTTGTTCACCTTGGAGGGGGAACCCGGCGCACCTGACCGCAAACGTGCTGCGCCGGGAAGCGGTTCAGGCCGATGAGGTCAAATCGCGGGCGCAAGCCTCGAAGCTCGTGGCCGATCTCCAACTTCGGCGATGACGCGAGTCGAGTCCCGACACCTGACACCGACATGACCCCCATGATCCAAGGCGCCTCGGTGCATCCCGGAGTCGCAGCAGCGCTGGCGGCGGCGGCTCTGTTTGGCGCCAGCACGCCGATGGCCAAGCAGCTGCTGGGCACCGTGGATCCGTGGCTGCTCGCGGGACTGTTGGTCCTGGGCCGCGGCGTCGGCATGGCGCCCGGCACCATCGGCAAGGCCACTGAGTCTGTCGGCGCACTGCCCTTGGATCAAGCCGCGCCCCAGTCCTCAGGATCGACGACATGAGCTTTTCCCGGCACCCGGGCTTTCCGCTCGCTTTGCAGCCATGTGTCTCCAGGCTCGTGCTCGGTGCGAAGCAGCAGCTCTTCCGGACGGGTACGCCACCGCGGTACATCCACTTCGTCGAAGAAGGGGCTGTGCACCTGGTGCGGCACGCCCGCCAGGGCGAGGAGGTGGTGCTTCACGACGCCCGCCCTGGCGAGTTCCTGGCCGAAGCCTCGCTCGACAGCTCGCGCTACCACTGCGACGCGGTCGCGTCCCAGCCGAGCGTGGTGCTACGGGCAACGAAGGCCGAGTTCCAGCGCCTGCTGGCGGACGACCCTGATTTCGCGCGGTCCTGGATGGCGCTGCTGGCAGCGCAACTGCGCACGGCGCGGGCCCGCGTCGAACGCCTGTCGTTGCGAAGCGCCGAAGAACGCATCCGGCACCTGCTGCTTTCCGAGGGCCGGGGCTCGCGCTGCGAACTGGAGATCACGGGTTCACTCAAGGACCTCGCACGCAGGCTGGGTCTGGCGCACGAATCGCTGTATCGGACATTGGCCAGGATGCAGAAAGACGGGGTCATCGCCCGCAAGGGGCAGCAGCTGAGCCTCGCGAAGGACGATGATCTGCGCGTATGACTTGAATCATATGCACCGTCAGCGCTGTGCCGGCAACATCCCGGCATGAAACGTCATCGTTCCGGGTCTTCGAGGCCCACGGGGTTCGTCGCTGCAAGCCTGATGGTCATCCTGGCTGGCTGCGCCGCGCCTTCGGGCGACCATGCGGCACGTGCACCGACCACCGATCCGCGTGTGTTGGTCCAGTTTCCCGAGGTGCTGCGAACGCACACCCTGGCCAACATGCGAGATCACTTGCTGGCGTTGGCCGAGATCCAGGATCAGTTGGCGCGCGGTGCCTTTGACAAGGCCAGTGACATCGCCGAGCAGCGGCTGGGCATGTCGTCGCTGGGCCTGCACGGCGCGCACGATGTGGCCAAGTTCATGCCCCAGGGCATGCAGGCCGCCGGCACGGCCATGCACCGCAGCGCGAGCCAGTTCGCCATCGTGGCCAGGGACGCGTCGGTGACCGGTGACCTCAAGGGCAGCCTCGCCGCGCTGGCCAGGGTATCGCAGACTTGCGTGGCCTGCCACGCGGCCTATCGCATCCAGTAGGTGCGCGTCCGCTCCGAGACCGACACCGGCGCTGAGCCTTCGCACGGTGCTGAGGTCGAGCTCCGGTCATGGAACCGTCAGGCGGTTCCACGCAGCCACAAGCGCTGCTGCGGCAAGGTCGATGTCTTCGGGCTGGGTAACGCGCCCGACCGACAGCCGAACCGCGCTGCTCGCGCGTGCCGCACCGAGCCCCATCGCGGCCAGCACACCGCTGACCGCATCCTGTTCCGAGTGGCAGGCCGAGCCGACCGAAGCAGCGACGGTGTCGGACACCGCCGCAAGGAGGGCCCGACCGCTGGCGCCAGGGAACGAGACGTGCAAGGTGTTTGGCAACCGGTGTTCCGGATCGCCGTTGAGGCGAAGTCCGGGCACTCCGGTCTCGAGCTGTGCATGCAGCCGGTCGCGCAGCGAACGCAACCGATCGGACAGGCCGGGCAGAGCCGCCGATGCCAACGCGGCCGCAGCGCCCATCGCGACGATCAGGGCCACGTTCTCGGTGCCGGGCCGCAGGCCGCGCTCCTGGTCCGCGCCGTGAAGAACGGATCGGATGGGCGTCCCGGTCCGGATGTACAAGGCGCCGACGCCCTTCGGCGCATTGAACTTGTGCCCGGCGATGGTCAAGAGATCCACGCCGAGTGCGTCGACACTGACGGGCAGCTTGCCGACCGCCTGCGCGGCGTCCGTGTGCAGCAGTATGCCGCGCGGGCGCGTGATCTCGGCGATCTCGGCGATCGGTTGCAGCGTACCCACCTCGTTGTTGGCATGCATGACCGAAACCAGCGCTGTGTCGGGCCTCAACGCGTTGACCAGTTGGTCGGGAGAGATCCGGCCGAACGTGTCGACGGGCAGGACCGTCAGCGCCCAGCCCTGATCGCGCAACACAAGCGCTGGGGCCATCACCGCCGGATGTTCTACCGCACTGACTACCAAGTGGCGCTTACCGGCCCCGAGTGCGTGCGCCACGCCCAGCAGAGCCAGGTTGTTTGCCTCGGTCGCGCAGCCCGTGAAGACGATCTCCTGCGCGTTCGCGCCGATGAGCTCGGCCACCTGGCCCCTGGCTGCGGCCATGGCCCGTGCGGCGCGCTGTCCGTAGGGATGGGTGCTGGACGGATTGCCGTACTCACCGCGCAGCCACGGCAACATCGCGTCGAGCACTTCTGGCGCAACCGGGGTGGTGGCGTTGTGGTCGAGGTAGATGGGCTCGGTCAGCGTCGACATCGATTCGGCTTTCATCGCACTGTGCATGTCAGTACCGCCCGGCCGTCCGAAGGTACTGACACGCCCCCTCGAGGGGCAGCAAGCGAAGCGAGCGTGGGGGTTTCATTTCAGGCGCCCGAGACGGCCCATCCGTGGGCGCGCCAGGCGGTCATCCCGCCACGGACAATCAGTGTGTTGCTGAAGCCTGCGTCGGCGAGCAAGTGCGCCGCCTGAGCGGAGCGCTGGTCGGTGCGGCAGATGAGGCGGACAGGTCGCTGCTTGCGATCCTCGAACTCCGACAACCTGCCGGACAGTTCCTCCAGCGGAACGTTTTGCGATTGAGCGATGTGGCCCAGGTCGGCGGTGAACTCGGCCCGCGTGCGCACGTCCAGCAGCAGCACATCCTCACCCGCATCGAGTTCCCGCTTCAGTTCGAGCACCTCGAGCATCGGTCTTGCCCGAAGCTCTCGCATGAGACGCGGCAACAGCGCCACGGCGGCCAGCAGCGACAGCGCGATGGTGACGTTGCGCACCAGACCGTCGCCACCCGACAGCGCTTCACGTCCGGCGTGGCCGAGCCAGGTGTAGGCGAAAGCGCCCGGCAGCATGAAGACCCAGCTGGCGAGCAGATACGTGATGAACGAAACGCGGGTCAGACCCAGCGCGTGGTTCAGCAGGTTGAAGGGGAACAGCGGTACCAGCCGCACGAAGACCACGAAACGCCAGCCTTCAGCCACCACACCATCATTGAGCCGTTGCATCACGAGGCGCTCTCTCCCGACCAGTGGCGACGGGGTATGGCATAGCCGTCGACCTGGCCCTTGAACGGCATCAACAGCATGCCGTCCAGGCGTGCCACCTCGTGCGGATCGGTATGGCCGTGGATGCCGATCACGATGGCGTCATGCCCGGCACGCGGTTGCGCACGATAGGTGCCGAACAGCCTGTCCCACCAGGGCAGGTTGAAACCGAAGTTGGAGTTGGTCTCGTCGTCCTCGACCGAGTGGTGCACGCGGTGCATGTCCGGCGTGACGACGAACCATCTCAGCACCCGGTCAACGCCCGCCGGAAGGCGGATGTTGCCGTGGTTGAACATTGCGGTGGCGTTGAGCAGCACCTCGAAGATCACCACCGCCAGCACCGGCGGCCCGAGCACGGTGATGGTGGCGAACTTGATCAGCATCGACAGCGCGATCTCGATCGGGTGGAAGCGCGCGCCGGTGGTCAGGTCATAGTCCAGGTCGGCGTGGTGCACCTGGTGCAGCCGCCACAGCGCCGGCACGGCGTGCACCATCACATGCTGCAGCCAGATGACGAAATCCATCGCGATCACCGCCAGCGGCATGGCCAGCCAGAACGGCACCTCGAAGTGGTTGAGCAGCCCCCAGCCGTTGGCCACGCCGAAGGCGGCGACACCTGCCGCTGCCAGCGGGAACATCAGGCGCAGCAGCACGGTGTTCAGCGCCACCAGGCCAAGATTGCTGCCCCAGCGCAGAGCCTTGGACACCGTCAGCGCTCGGCGCGGTGCAGCCATCTCCCACAGCGCCACGATCGCGAAGACAACCACGAAGAAGCCCAGCCGAATGGCGGGTTCGTGGGCAAGGACGAATGATTCGAGATCCATGGCTGTCTCCTGGGGGGCGGCACGCTGACGTGGCAGACGGGCTATTTACCTTTTATACCAACGACCGTTAGAATGTACAACATGGACAACCGAACGCTCAAGGACCTTCTGTACGAACAGGTCGCCCGCGTGGGCAAGGCCCTGGCCAGCCCGAAGCGGCTGGAGATGCTGGAAATGCTGGCTCAGGGCGAAAAGGCGGTCGAGTCCGTGGCCGCCGAGGTCGGCATCGACGTCAAGCTCGCCAGCGCGCACCTGAAGGCGCTGAAGGAGGCGCGCCTGGTGCAGAGCCGCCGCGAGGGCAAGCGCATGGTCTACCGCCTCAGCGGCAAGGACGTGGCGCACCTGGGTGTGACGCTGCGCCAGGTGGCCGAGGAGCACCTGCTGGAACTGCGTCTAGCGCTGCAGCAGATGATGGCCGAGCCCGACCGGCTGGCCAGTGTGGGCCGCAAGGAGTTGCTCGCACAAGCCAAGCGCGGCGAGGTGCTCGTGCTCGACGTGCGGCCACAGGAGGAGTTCAACGCAGCCCACTTGCCCTACGCGCGATCGCTGCCCTTGCCTGAGCTGGCACAGCGCCTGGCCGAACTACCGCGCGACGTGGAGATCGTCGCCTACTGTCGCGGTCCGTTCTGCCTGATGTCCGACGAAGCGGTGAAGCTGCTGCAGGCACGCGGCTACCGCGCCCGCAAGACCCTTGATGGTGTCAGCGAGTGGCAGGCAGCGGGCATGCCGATCCAACGTGCGTGAAGCGGGCCTCTGAAGAATCAAGGAGCCGCCATGGACTCCACCCTGTTCATCCTCAACGACGCACCCTATGGGAACGAACGCACCTACAACGCGCTGCGCCTGGCGGCTGCAGTGGCGGGCAAGGACGACCAGCAAGTCAGGCTGTTCCTCATGGCCGACGCAGTGGCCTGCGCCAAGAGCGGCCAGAAGGTGCCCGAGGGTTACTACAACGTGCAGTTGATGCTCGGCAAGGTGATGCGCAAGGGCGAGGTGGCGCTGTGCGGCACCTGCATGGACGCGCGCGGCCTGCGTGAGGACGAGTTCATCGAAGGCGCCCGGCGCAGCACCCTGGCCCAGCTGGCCGACTGGACTGTCGACGCCGACAAGGTTCTCGTCTTCTAGAGCATGAAGACCGGGCACATGGTCCCAGAGCTGGGTGTCATCGAGGGCTACTTCGGCAAGCCGTGGCGCCACGAGGATCGCAAGCGCGTACTGGCGCGGTTGCGCGAACTCGGCTTCTCCTGGTTCCACCACGCACCGAAGGCGGATGCCTTCCTTCGGCGCCGCTGGCGCGAGCCGCACCCTGCGGCGGCCTTCGCCGAACTGTCCGATCTGTCGGCGCATTGCCGCAGCCTGGGCATGCGATTCGGCATCGGGCTGAGCCCATACGAGCTCTACCGCGACTACACCGGTGCCGCAAAGGCGGACTTCGTCACCAAGCTGCGCGCACTCGACGACATCGGCATCGACGATCTCGCGATCCTCTTCGACGACACACGCGGCGACGTGCCGGACCTGGCGGCGCGCGAGGCCGAGATCGTCCATGCGGCACTGGCCACCACCGGCGCCAGTCGGGTCATCATGTGCCCGACCTACTACTCCAACGACAGGATGCTGGACGTCGTCTTCGGCCAACGCCCGTCGGGCTACCTCGACGAACTCGGGCGCAGGCTCGATCCCCGTGTCGGCGTCTACTGGACAGGCGAAGAGATCTGCGCCCGCGAGTTCAGCCCCGGCCACCTGGCGCGCGTGACCGAGTCGCTGCGGCGCAAACCGTCGCTGTGGGACAACTACCCGGTCAACGATGGGCCGCAGATGTCGCGCTTCCTGCATCTGCGCGGGTTCACTGGGCGCCCGAGTGCGATCGGGCCCCACATCGCAGCGCATGCCATCAACCCGGCGATTCAGCCGCACCTGAGCCTGATCCCCGCCGCCACGCTGGTGGCGAGCTACCGGGAGGGTCCGGCCTATGCCTACATGCGCGCCTTCCGCGAAGCCGCACGCGCCTTGGCAGGCGACGAACTGGCGCCAATGCTCGAAGAAGACCTGCACGCCCTGCAGGACAGGGGCCTCGATCGACTGGGCGACGAACGCCAGCGTTTGCGCCAACGCTACCTCGCCGTGAACCATCCCATGGCCGCCGAAGTGGTGCACTGGCTGGACGGTACCGACACGGTGGACAGTTGGGTCGAAGAAGCCTGAATCCCGACCGGCACACAACAACAGAATCACAACCCCTGGAGACCCGATGTTCCGACTTCGATTCGCACTGACCATGGCGCTGGCCACCGCCGTTTGTCTCCCCATGGCTGTGCAGGCCCAGGCCGACTAGGCCACCCTCCATGCGATCGAGGGCTACTTCGACTTCGTGGACACCAACGCCGGCACCATCCTGCCCGAGCAGATCCCGGCCGAGGACTACAAGAAGCTCTTCGTGCTCGATATGCGCGACGCGGGCCAGTTCACCAAGGAGCACGTTCCCGGCGCCGCGAACATCGAGTGGCGCCAGGTCTTTGCGCAGCGCGCCAAGCTGCCCAGGGACAAGACCATCCTCGTCTACTGCAACACCAGTTCGTTTGCCGCCCAGGTGGCGATGGCGCTGCGAATGGACGGCTTCGAGAACGTGCGCCTCTTGTACGGCGGCTTCAACGAGTGGAAGGCGCGCGGCGGCATGGAGGCCCACGCGCGCGCAAGCAAGAAGAGCTGAAGGGTGAGTCGGCTGACGCAGCACATCCGTGCCCTGACCCAGGATCTGCAGGACTCGATTGACCCGTGGCTGCCCGGCCATCGGCAGAGCCGCGTGTGACCGCGGTCGCGCGCAGCCCTGCCGTGCCCTATGCCGGCGTCCGACCCGTCGTTGGCCTGGCCATCTCGCTGGCTATGCACGCGCTGGTGTTCGGACTGGTTTTCACGAACTTGTCCGAGCTCGCGGACAAGCCCGAACCTCCGGCGCGCGAGCGAAAGGTCACGGTACTGATACTCCGGCCGCCCGAGCCGGAGAAGTCCGCGCCGGAGCCTGAGCCTCCGGTACGCGCAGTGCGTGCACCCACCGTACCGCTTCCGTCCCTCCCCGTGCCGGAGGTCCCTGCGGTGGCCGAGCCGGTCATGCCGCGCCACCCTGCATCCATGGCTGCGCCGTCGGCACCCACGGCAGAAGAATGGGCCTTCGCTTCGACGTACAAGCTCAAGAACAGCAAGGGCTACCGCTACACCTGGGGTCAGCAGGTCCGCAGCATGATGGGCACCGCGGTCGAAGGGCCGGACCAGGGCATGGTCCGGTTCCGGGTCGAGATCGCACCCGACGGCACCTTGACCCGGCTCGACACGCTGTGGTCTACATCGGCTGTTGCCGAGCGCCTGGCGCGCCAAGCCATCGGCAACATGCCGCGATGGCCGACCACCCCGACCGGCAAGCCCTTGATCTTCGAGAAGACCCTCTCGTTCTCGCCGTTCGCGTCGGACGGCCCCCCGCTCTACAAGGACGCCTGCCTGCCCGACCCACCGGTCTTCAGCAATCCATTCGCATGGGATGGCACGTCGCCGCGCATGCAGGCCCGGGCGGAGCCGACCGAGAACCCGGACCCTCAGACACTGGAGGACTGCCTGAAGCAACTGCCAAAGGACTCGATCGAGGCGGAAAGCGCACGTGACCAGCGCCTGATGGACCCATGGGGGTGGGGGGTCCAGCAAACCCGGTCGGTGACTCTGACCGCTCATCAGGGCGGCGCCACCGGCGGGCATCGTGGGCACTTCGCGCCAGGCCGTCGAAGGCTGGATGCGTGGCCTGAAGTACGGGGCATGCCCGGTACCTCTGCGGTCGATGCCGAGTCGAATCTCACCCCAACCCAATCGCTCAACGCCGGCACATCTGACACGATGGCCTTGGCATGCGACCGGCGCGAGGGCCTGCCCGTGACGATCCAGGCCACCAGCGTCTCACCCGCGTCGCAGAACGCCGCCTGGATCGCTGCATCGCGCACCGAAGCGCCGCTGAGCACCTTGGCCCCGAAGCCCATCAGGTGCAAGGCGTTGAGGAAGTTCATCAGGCCACCGCCCACGCACACCCACTGCTCGTGATCGGGTACGTACTCCACGTTGGCCCGAACACGCGCAACCATTGCCAGCAGAGCCGGCCCGTTGTGGGCGCGCTCGCGGGCGCGGGCGACCTCGGTGGCGCCATGCCCACGACGCGCTGCGTCGGCCGCGAACAGGCCGCCCAGGCGATTGCGCTGGTCGTCGGTCACGCGCATGAAGCGGAAGGGCCGCAGACCGCGGTGATCGGGCGAGCGCAGAGCCAGGGCCACAGCCGCCTCGAGCTGGGCACGGCTCGGGGCCGGCAGGGTCAGGTACTTTGGTCCGACCGAGTACCGCTGGCCCAGGTAGGCAAGCGCGTCTTCGGCCGTTGGCGTTGGCTCGACGCACCGATCCTCAACCGTGCACGCTGCGGCCGTGGCAACTGCGCATGTGGCTGCCAAGCTCATGTCATCTCTCCCGACAAGTGCCAGACTCACTTCAGCGTCAGCACGTACTGCACCAGCGTGCGCACGTCGGCTTCCTTGACGGTGACGTTGGGCGGCATGGGCACCTCGCCCCACACACCCTTGCCGCCCTTGCGCACCTTCGTCACGAGCTTGGCCTCGGCTGCGGCGTCGCCCGCGCACTTCTTGCCCACTTCCTTCCAGGCCGGGCCGACCATCTTGCCGTCCAGGTTGTGGCAGGCCAGGCAGCCGCTCTTCTGCGCCAGTGCCATGGCGGCGTTGGCATCCACACCCTGCGCTTGCGCGCCGGCCATCGACAGCGCGGCCAGGCTCGCGGCAATCTTCCACTGCGGTTTCATCACTTCACTCCTTCGATCCGGTCTCAGACGATGTTCCGTGGCTTCAGCGACATCTGTGTGAAGCTGCGCTTGTAGGGCGATTCGCCCATGCGCTTGAGCACGCCGCGGCCCAGCTTGTAGCGGTAGTTGTTGGTCATCGGATCGGGCACGGCCGATACCACCGCGTTGGCCGGCGAACTCGGGAAATTGAAGTTCGCCATCGCCACACCAGGCCTCATCTCGTCGGAGACGATTGCCACCGCGACGAAGCGTCCCTCGGTGGTGCGGATATGCCCTTCGCGCAGCAGGTTGTTGAAGTTCATGTCCGCGTCGAGCACGCCCTGCGGCTGGCTCACCTGCACGTACACCCTGTCGTTGACCACCTCGACGTAGTCGCCCGACTCGATACCCGCGGCCTTGGCGTCATCCGGATGGATGACGATGCCGCTGTCGGGCCAGCGCTGCGACAGGTAGGGCTTGCGCAGGTCGTCGAAGCCCGACTGCCAGGTCTCGTTGAAGCGGCCGTTGGTGACCCAGATCTCCCCGCGGTCGGCGCGTGGCTTGACCGCCTCGTAGAACTGCATCCAGCCGGCGTACCTCCACGGGCTCTTCAGCAGGATGGCCTTACGGCTGTGGGTGTTGAAGGAGTGCAGCACCTGCAGTTGCACTTCCGCCTGTTCCATTTCGCACCAGTTGTTGCTGGGGTCGTGCAGGCGCTGCGTGCCCACCAGTTCGCCGTTGCGCACGCGGATCGGCGTCTGGATGCCGGTGGTGCCGAGCGTGCGCAGCAGTTCCTGGCCCTTGATCTTCTGGCCCTGAGCCTTGATGACCAGCGGGTGGTAGTTCAGCACCCCGCCGCGCGAGAAGCGGGCAGCTTCCTCGAACACGTCGTTGCTCTCCTTCCACGCATAGCTGCCGTCCGCCGCGAATCCCATCTTCTGCGCGAACTTCTGCACTGCCCACCAGTCGGGCTTGGCCTGACCGGGCGCGTCGTAGAACTTGCTGTACAGGCGCAGGCGCCGCTCGCTGTTGCAGCGGGTGAAGTTGTCCTCGCCCCAGGTGGCGGCCGGCAGCACGATGTCAGCGAACTCGCTGCCCACCGGCGCGACGGGGTAGATGTCGGAGTCGACCATCACCATGCCGCCGGAGTCGACGCGGCGCTTGAGCACTTCGAAGATCTCCTGCCGGTTCAGGCTGCGGATCTGGTGCCGGTTGCCACGGGTGAGCTCGCGCATGCGCGCTTCCAGCGCGTTGCTGGCCATCATGGCCGCCACCCAGGTGGTGCCGAACACCCACACGAACTTCAACTCACCCGCCATCAGCCAGCGGTCCATGTTGAAGTCCTTCTTGCGCCGGCCGGGGTACTTCTCGGGGCTGAGCCAGCCCGAACCACCGCCGGCCGACACCATGCCACGCTGGTGGCGACCGCCGCGGCTGATCATGCGGCCCGGGCGGTTGCCCGCACCGCAGATCAGGCCCAGCGACGCCAGTGACGTGGTGTTCATGTAGTTGTTGGACCAGTAGTTGCCCTTCTCGAGCATGAAGCTGGTCTTCGGCCGCTCGCCCTTGGCGTTGGGCTTGGCGATCCACTCGGCGGCGAGGCGGATGTCTTCGGCGTTCAGCCCGGTGATCTTCGCGGCGACGTCGAGCTTGGACTCCTCCTGCGCGAGGATGAACTTCTTGTAGTCGTTCCAGTCGCTCTGCCAGTTGCCCCAGGTGGTGCGCCATTGCCAGCCGGTGTTGCGCGTGCCGCGGCCGTAGCCGGCATCGACCTCCCAGGTGTTGGCGATCCACTGGTCGATGAACGCCTGGTCCTGCCAGTTGTTCTCGATCACGATGCGCGCCAGCGCCATGTGCAGCACGGTGTCGGTGCCCGGAATGATGCTCAGGTGGATGCCGCGCTTCTTGCGCAGCGACCAGGCTACGCCCATCGTCTTGTGCGGCGTGACGAAGATGAACTTCTTGTCGCCCGGCATCATCCACTGGGTGAACAGCGTGGTCTTGGTCTCGTAGGGGTCCACGCCGGACAGGAAGCACACCTCGGCGTCGGCCCAGTCCTGGTAGCTGGCCGCGAAGCTGTCGATTCCCACGTCGTCCAGGCCGGTGGCGTCGTTGGTGTTGGCGGTCTTGTCGTGCGGGGCGATCGACGGTGTGCCGATCGAGGTCATGCCCAGCTTGTGGATGGCGTAGGTGTTCTCGAAGTACTGGTACGAGTACATCTTGATGCCCCAGGCATGTTCGCCGTGCTTGGCGAGGATGTACTTCGAGATGTCGGCCATCACCTCGGTGGCCAGTTCCCAGCTCACCGGCGTGAGGATGCCGTTGACGCGGATCATCGGCTGCGTCAGCCGCTCGCGTGTCTTGTTCGAGGGGTTGTAGCACTTCTGCGCCAGCGTGCCGCCGCGCACCGAGTGGTTGCCGCCGACATTGACGACCGTGGCGTCCTTGTCGGGCACCACCACCACGTGGTGCGGCTTGCCCTTGAACGACACCACGTTGTGCTGCGTCGGGCTGATCCAGGCGCCATAGATGTTCTGGTGCGGGAAGTCGCTGCCCAGGGCGTTGCCTGCAGCAGGACGCGCGCCCTCCTTGCCGACAGGCCACCGATAGACCTTGTAGCCACAACCGACGGTGCAGTAGTCGCACGCGGTGGTGAAGGTGTCGCAACCCTTGGGCGGCAGCGGCACGCGGTCTTGCGGTTCGAAGCGGTCTTCGTTGCTCATGATGTGGTTCCCCTCAAGCCTTGCCGACGTTGGCGCTGTAGCCGTAGACCAGGCCCTGCACGCCGACGGCATAGATGTCGTCACCCTGCAGTTCCAGCACGATCTGCGGCAGGCTCTCGGTGGAATGGCCCGACACCACCATGCCGTGGCGCGTCAGGTCGAAGGTGGTCAGGTGGATCGGGCACGGACCCAGCACCTGGTGCTGCGGCTTGTAGGTGCCGTCCATCGGCCCGCCCATGTGCGGGCACTGCTGGTTGAAGGCCACGATGTCGCGTGCGGCGCCGATGCCGCCCCCCGCTTCCACGCCCAGCTTGACGACGATGTTGCGTACGTCCGGGTAGGGGTAGTTGAAGGGCACCGGCTCGCCGGTCTTCAGCGAGGTCAGGCTGGCCACCTTCTGCCGCGGGTAGCTGGCGCGCAAGGCCCTAGCGCCCTGCGCCAGCGCGTCGGACGGCATGGCGCCGAGCGACACCACGGTGACGGCAGCGCCGCCGCTCAGCAGGAAGCCGCGCCGGCTCATGCAGGCCCGTTCGCCGTCTTCGTGCGTATGGCCAGGTACCGGCACCAGGAAGTCCGGGTGAATGTCGATCACGGGTCGGTTCATGCTCGGCTCCTTCAGTTCTTCGCGGCAGCCAGCGGCTTGTAGTCGCCCGGCAGCTTGCGTTCTGTGTGCAGCAGCGGCTTGTCCATCGACAGCGCTTCGAGGAAAGCGACAAGGTCGGCCTTCTCGGCACTGCTCAGGTTCAGCGGCCTCAGCAGGGAACTCTTGCTCGAGGAAGTGCCGCCACCGGCGTCATAGAAATCCACCACCTGGGCCAGGGTCGCGAAGACCCCGTTGTGCATGTAGGGCGCCGTGAACTTCAGCTCGCGCAGCGACGGGGTCCTGAACTTGCCGATGTCCTTGGGGTTCTTGGTCACGTAGTACAAGCCGCGGTCGATGGTCGCGTCGCGGTAGTTCCCTTCAGGCAGACCCTTCTGGTACTGCTGCCAGCGGTGGGTGGCCTGCAGCAACGGGTCGTCCTTGAACGCGGCGGGCTCCGGCACGCCGAGGGCATGGAACTTCTGATCAGAAGCCAGCGCGCCGTCGTGGCACTGGATGCAGCCGGCCTTGCCGTTATAAAGCGCCAGGCCGCGCTGCTGTGAGCCGGACAAGGCCTGCTTGTCGCCGGCCAGCCAGCGGTCGAAGGGCACCTGCTTTGCATCGGTGACTACCGTGCGCTGGTAGGCGGCCACGGCGCGCCACGCGTCGTTGATGCGCGGCCATTCGGTACCGAAGACCTTGCGG
>WBZP01001298.1_pt2 | contig 20440 bp, 23 predicted proteins | sample 5204301 | NCBI WGS metagenome assembly WBZP01 (sample SAMN12412401, study PRJNA552823) | activated sludge metagenome | isolation source: activated sludge from nitrification reactor of wastewater treatment plant... | place: USA: Pennsylvania | collected 2017
AAAGGCCCGCAGTTCCTGTACCGGGAGACTGCCGGCCTTCGGCTTGGTCGGTTCGGTGGTGGCGGCCTGACTTGAGCCGACAAAGAGCGCGAGCAGAAAACAGCCGAGCGTGAGCGAAGAGATGGGGTTCATACCTGTTGTATTCCTCTGTCGACGGCCAGGCCGCCGATCTTGTTGCCGCGCGTAGCCTTGCACCAAAGGCGCGGATTGATGGGTTTGCCCTGGTGACGGATGGCAAAATAGATCCCTTGTCGGTTTCCCTGTCCAACGCCGGCAGCGGCCACGGCTTCGCCGGGTTGGACCCAGTCGCCGACGTCCTTGAACAGGCTTTCGTTGTGGCCGTAGAGGGACATATAACCATCGCCGTGGTCGATGATCAGCAGCAGCCCGAAACCCCGCAGCCAGTCGGAAAAGACCACCCGCCCATGATGGACCGCCCTTACCTGGGAGTTCCGTGGCACCTCGATCAGCACCCCATCCGCCGTGGAACCGCCGGCCAGCCGACCGGTCACCGGCCAGGCGAGAGCGCCCCGCATCCGGACGAATCGCTGCTCGGCGGATTCGGCGATTTGCGCCTCGTCGCGTCGGCGTTCGAGCTCGGTAAGGAGGGACTCTAGTCGTTTGGCGTTGGTTTCGAGTTCGACGAGTTCTTGCCCGCGCTCATGGATCTGCTGGGCCAGCTGCTGCCGTAAGAGGTCACGTTCGGCCTGGGAGTGCTCCAATCTTTGCTGTTCGGCTTTGGTCTGGATCTGCATGGCGTGAAGGCGTTCGGTCTCGGACAGGAGCCTGGCCTCGACCTCACGCAAAGCGGCCATCGCCTCTTCAACCTCGGTAATACGACGGGCCCGCGCGCGATTGAGGTAATCGTAATACAGCATGATGCGGCTGACTATGTCAGGATCTTCCTGGTTGAGGACCAATTTCAAGTGTTCCTGGCGACCGATCACATAGGCGGCCCGCAGCTGGTCCGCCAAGGCCGAGCGTTGACGTTGGACTTCGAGGGCGAGCGGCTTGCGCTGCTGCTGCAATCCCTCAAGGCGTTGCTGTTGGGCGGCGATCTCGCCGTCCAGGCGGTGAATCTCCCGGGCCAATGCGCCGACCTGGGTTTCGGCGGCGCGTAGCTCGGCTTCGATGTCCTGTTGCTGCCCCTGAGCCGCCTCCAACTCGGCGGAGACGCCCTGGATGCGTTCCTTGATGGTATTCAACTCGGCGGAGCGCCGTTCGAGGTCCTCGGTCCCGGATGGGGCCACCTCGGTGGTGGCCGGAGAGGAAGCGAGCGGAGGCTCCATTGCCGCAACGAACAGCCAGAGACTGAAGCCTATCCGCACGGCCGGTGTCGAACATCGAGCCGGTAACGGACCAAGGCGCTCTGAGCCACTTGATCGAAGCTGTGTCGGACTAAGGCGCATTCTGGTATTTCTTTTTTTCCGGCAATCGCCTAAAAGCGGCCCTTCGGCTCCCGGGCTGGAGGATACCCTGGGGGGCGAAGGGGCAGCAAAATACTCCGGAGCGGCATAAATCTGGATCAGGCGCGGGGTTGAGTTACCAATTCGCTGTAAAACAGCGTATTATCGTATTCAGCTTCGATTAATTAGATATCGCTATGCATACCAAGATCGATACACCTCGCCAGCCCGTTCTGGAAGTCGAGGACAATCTCGATACCGAAGATTTCGATTCCTTGTTCACCGGGGATGAGGACATCGAGCGTGCCTCGCGCTCCTTGAAGGCCATGTCCCATCCACTTCGGCTCAAGATACTCTGTACCCTGGGGGAAAAGGAAGTGAGTGTACAGGATATCGTCGAGCAGGTCGGCACCTCCCAGAGCAATATCTCCCAGCACCTGGCGATCTTGCGGGACAAGGGCATCCTGGCGGCCAGGAAGGACGCCAACCGGGTCTATTACCGTGTCGGCGATTCGCGCACCCTGCGTCTGATCAGCATGATGCGCGAGGTGTTTTGCAGTCACGGTTTTTAAACTCCGTCCGCCTGGGTGACGAGGTACGGTCCTCGACGCCTTTCTTTTCATCCCCGACTCGGGTTTAATCGCGCCTGGCATTGTGGTTGGCTGTAGAACAGATCATGCAACAGTTGATCGAATTCATCGGTAATCATTGGCTCCTGGTATCCGCCTTGGTGGTCATCAGCGTACTGCTGGTCCAGAACCTCGTCTCTGGAGGGGGGAAATTCGTCATCGATCCACCCGCCATGGTCGAGTTGATCAATCGGCAGGAGGCCGTGGTGGTCGATGTGCGTCCCATGGCGGATTTCGTCCAGGGGCACATTCTCAACGCCATCAACCTTCCCCTGAACGGATTCTCCAAGCAGATCGAACAATTGCGCAAATATCAGGAGCGTCCCATCGTGATCCATTGTCGCTCGGGTGCCCAATCTGGCCAGGCCTGTCGGGACTTGCGCAAACAGGGATTTCAACAGGTCTATGACCTGCGGGGCGGGATCCTGGCCTGGCAGAGTGCCAATCTTCCCTTGACCAAGAAAAAATGAGTTCCCCGAAGGCTCGGGTCTCCCGATCTCCTTCCCCCTCCCAGCTTGCCGGATTGAGACACCATGACGGATAACGATCAAACCCAAAAACCGCAACCCGAATTCGCGTTACAGCGCATCTATATCAAGGATCTGTCCTTCGAGACGCCCCATTCCCCGGACGTGTTTCGCCTGGAATGGCGACCCGAGACCACTCTCAACCTCAACAACGAGGTGCAGAAACTCGCCGACGATGTCTACGAGGTGGTTTTGACCATCACGGTCACGACCAAGGTCCAGGACAAGACCGCCTACCTGGTGGAGGTCAAACAGGCGGCCATCATTGGCGCCCGAGGCTTCTCCGAGCCCGAGCTGAACCATATGTTGGCGGCTTACACCCCGAACATCCTTTTCCCCTATGCCAGGGAGGTGGTGTCCGATCTGGTGGGCAAGGGCAGCTTCCCTCAGATGTTGCTGGCGCCGGTGAATTTCGATCTCTTGTTCGCCCGTCACCAGGCGCAAATGGCTGAGCAAGGCTCACCCTCCCTGCAATAATTCCCCGTTCGCCGCCGACCTTGCACGACGCCTATCCCCTGATCGCCGTACTCGGTGCCGGTTCCTGGGGCACGGCGCTGGCGGTATTGTTGAGTGGGAAAGGCTATGAGGTGCGGTTGTGGGGTCTCCCGGAGGAGATCGCCAGGCTGAGAGAGGATCGGGAGAATCGCACCTTTCTCCCGGGCATCCCTTTCCCCCCTAGCCTGCTTCCCCTATCCGATCTGGAGACCGCCGTTGCCGGGGTCGACGAGGTGCTCATCGCCGTCCCCAGCCAGGCCTTCCCGGGGGTGGTGGAGCAACTGGCCCCCATCCTCCCCCCCCATACCTCCGTCAGTTGGGCCACCAAGGGCTTCGAGCCTGGGCGACGGCGTCTGTTGCATGAGATCGTGGAAGAAACCCTCGGCCAGCGTCCGCACGGGGTGATCTCCGGGCCGACCTTCGCCCGCGAGGTGGCGCGGGGTCTGCCGACGGCCATCACCGTGGCTTCCTCCTCTCCCGCCCATGCCCAGCGTCTGGCGGGCTATCTCCATACCCACTACTTTCGCGCCTATACCAGCGATGACCTCATCGGTGTCCAGGTCGGTGGGGCCGCCAAGAATGTGTTGGCGATCGCCGCCGGTATCGCCGACGGCCTGGGTTTCGGCGCCAATACCAGGGCCGCTCTCATTACCCGGGGACTGGCCGAACTCACCCGCTTCGGTGTCGCCCTGGGTGGGAAACCGGCGACCTTCATGGGCTTGGCCGGGCTGGGGGATCTGGCCCTGACCTGTACCGACGATCAGTCGCGTAACCGTCGCCTCGGTCTGGCGCTGGCCCGGGGGCTGAGTATCGCCGAGGCGAAGCGGCAGATCGGTCAGGAGGTCGAAGGGGTACAGACGGCTGTCGAGGTCTGGTTCAAGGCCTGCGAACTGGGCGTCGACATGCCCATCACCGAACAGACCTACAGGGTGCTGCATGAAGGGCTGGCGCCCAGGGAGGGGGTACAGGCCCTGCTGCTCCGTCGGCTGAAATCCGAAGCCGAGTAGGGAAAGGTTCCCGCTCAATACCCGCCGGAAAATTTCTGTTGTCGCCAGGCCTCATAGACGAGGATGGCCACGGCGTTGGACATATTGAGACTGCGATTGCCCGGTTGCATGGGGATACGGATGCGCTGTTTGGCCGGTAGGGCGGCGATCAATTCCGGCGGCAGGCCCCTGGTTTCGGGACCAAAGAGAAAAACATCGCCCTGCTGGTACTCGGGGGTGTCGTAACAGAGGGCCCCGCGGGTGCTGCAGGCGAAGATGCGCCGCTTTTCCATCTGCTGACGGAATGCCTCCCAATTCGGATACTCCGCGATATCGGCCCATTCCCGATAATCCAGCCCCGCCCGTTCGAGGCGTTTGTTGTCCATCTGAAACCCCAGCGGGTGGATGAGATGGAGGCGGCAACCGGCATTGGCGCAGAGACGGATGATATTCCCGGTGTTGGGGGGGATCTCGGGTTGGTAGAGGGCGACGTGAAACAAGGCTGTTCCTTGGCTGATGGTTGACCCGGCCCGCATGACTCGCCCGGACTCGGTAGGCAGGAAGCCGATACTCCCCTTCGACTCCGGTTGGCTCCTGGGCGTTGCAGGAGATAGGGCCAAGAGCATAGGACAATTTTGTGAACACTGTGTGGTTGTTTGCTGGATCTGGGCGACCAACAGCCTCAGTCGATATCAGTATCCACCCCGGGCCGAGAGCGGCCGCAGCAAGACCTCGAAGTCCTTGGGATGGACGTATTGTAGGATCTCTTTGCCTTTTTCGTTCAGAGTGATATCCAGACCTTGCTGCGGGTAGAGCCAGTGTTCGGCAGCGGAACCCGGCTCCCGCACTCGCCGAGCCGGTGCGCCGAAGCGATGCTCGATCATGTCCGGGCTGAGATCCAGGCCGGGGAGATAGGTGATGCCGGAGATGGGATAGGCGGTGGCGATCCGCTGTAAATCGGTTTGGGTCAGGCTGACCCTTTTGTCGCCGCCGCTGCTGGTGCTGACCCGCGCCCCTGCTTCATACATGGCCCTGGCCTCAGCCTCGGGTACGGCGAGGCTGAGCACCAGATTGGCCTTGAGGCCGTCGAGATCCAGTCGGTCGAAATAGGCCTCGACGGTCGGGATGCCGGAGGAGGAAAGAAAGAGGCTGACCTCTCCATCATTTTTCAAAGACCGGCGGGCCTGATCCAGGGTCGAGACCCCAAGCTCGATGTCGAACACCCGGCTCCCCCCGGACGGAGTGGCGAGGATCCTCCAGGGAAACAGCGGCTCGCGCTCAGGGAGAGGGGGATGGGTAAAGAAGGGTAGCAGCAAGAGAATGAGCAGCAACAGACCGCCCAGGCCCCAGACCAGCTTGGCGTTCATGGGATGGACCTCTGTGCGATGGGATGACCGACCCTGGTTTCGATGACTGACCGGGCGATTGGGCACCTCAACCAGGGCTTGGCTTGATCGTAAGTTTTCAGCATTGGTCGGGGGAGGCCGAATGGATGGCGCCGAGCAGGTTGGAGGGGGTCCGGGCCGGGGGTAGAAATGGATAAATCATAATCGAGTAATTATCGATTTCCACATAAAGATAAATTATTCCATGGCGCTCTTGGGCGTCGCTATCCAGGGCTGTTCTTGACCTGTCCGGGAAGCCGCCCGAGAGGAAGGCTTCAACCCTGGTCGAAGTCATGGAATGGACTCGGGTAGAATAGGCCGAGCGGTCCTCCAGGACAGGCAAGACGATGATGCCCCTGACCCCGACGAGGCCGCAACCCCAGGGGTCCGAGTTTCGCCCTTCTTTTTTCCGAGCCACCGACGCCGATGGAGGCGAGCCCATGCAATTCGAGATCAGCAGCCAGGAAGCCCATCTGGCCAAGATTCCCCATGAGATCTTTCTCACCAACCTGATCGGCAATCACATACTTTGGTTCGTCGCCGCCCTCGGGGTGGTGAAATCCTATTGGCAACCCCTGGCGCTCGTCCCCCTGGTTTCCATCGCCTCCCTGGTCTACACCCTGTGGCGGGCGCGCCAGTCCCGGCGCCGGGATCCCTGGTATGTCATGTGTCATTGGCAGATCGCCGCCAGGCGCAGCCGCCTGCTGATTCTCATGTTCGCCCTGGTGACCCTGGCGGCCCTGCTGGGATGGTTGGCCTACACTCAGCTCCATTGGATGAAGGAGGCCGTCTATGCCTTCGTGGGCGGGGTCGGGGTGTTGCCGGTGATGGTGACCATACTGGTACTCATCATTCTCGAGTCCGACGCCTTGCATCAGGCGAGTCAGCATAGGTTGCCCAAAGGGATCCTCACCCGCTTCCCCAATGCCGGGGCCAAGGTGATCGAGGAGGCCCTAACTCATCATTAGCCGGAGCCGTTGAACGCGGTTAAGGCAGGGGCGACGGCCCCGAATTGGCCGCTCGGCGCAGAGCAGGCCCCCGGCAGGAATGGATCCGAGCGCTCAGTGGCTCCGGGCAGAGGCTGAAAATGGCCGCCCATTGTTCTTTTTTTGAGAACAAATATAGGCATATAAATGAGGATTGTTCTCTAAAAGAGAATAAAAACCGGACTAAAACGCCCGTGCCCGAAGCCTCGACAGGCGCAACCTTATGCGGCTTGTGCACCTGGCTTGGGGTTCAACGATGGATGCCGTTTCCCCGGATCAAGTCCGGGGTCACCATATCCGAACCGAACACAGCTTCGGGTTTCCAATGGCCGAGTGGATGACAACGCCAGCCCCTCCGCCGCTGATAACGAAAACCCGAGCAGAAATTCGTCTTCCCGTCCTCTGATCCAGACGCATCAGGCTCCGCCGGCAAGACGAAAGGCCGGTGGGATAAATACCAACACCAAGATCGCCAAGGTTTCGATGATACCAAGTGTCATCAGGTAGTTGCCGAAACCCTTGCCGGTTTCTGCCATGGCATCCGCGGCGGCGGCGCCGATCACCCCCTGGTACCAGGCGGAGAAACCCATTCCCAAGCCGCCGAAGATCCCGGCGCCCAGCATACCGCCCCAGTTGATCGCCTGATGGGCGGCCAAGGCCGCGTCGAGGGCCGTATTGATCCAGCCCATGAGGATCATGCCGTAGATCGTTTGCGACATAGGCGCCCCGATAAAGGCGAACAGCACGAAGGGCGCCGCTTTATCCTGGGCGTAACACTTTTTCCAGGCGCCTACCGCCGCCGGACCGGCGGCCCCTACACCAAGGGATGAGCCGGCCGCAGCCAGACCTACGGCTGCCGCGGCGCCGAGACGCCCCAAACTTACCATTACATCGACATCCATACTTTTCCCCCCATCAGGTGATCTGTCATCAAGGTCATGAATCTAAAGGTAAAACTGTCTGTTTCAGGCGATCGGTCGCGGATGGCGTCGGAGTGGCTGATAGGGGACACCGCTCCACTGCAACCCGGCATGGCTGGCGAATTCCAAGGTATTCAACCGGATACCATGGACCATCACGCCCATCACGGAGAGGATGATGTTCACTGTGTGCGCCAGGAATAAGAGCAGCGTGGCCAGCAAACCGGTCAACCAGTCGTTGAAGAGGGGCGTCAGCATGGTGTTGAAGGTGGAGGCGATGGCGTAGCTCGCGGTACCGACGGCATAGAGACGGATATAGGAGATCACGTCGACGAAACTACTGACCAGATTCAGCGGTAGCATCACATGGTTGAACCATTCGTCCTTGAAACTCTGGCGTGGTGTCATGAAGAGCACGATGAGAACCACGCTGGCGCCGAACACCCAGGTCATGATGGGCGGAAAGTCTAGGTTGATCACCACGGAACGGGCGGCGAAGAACATGAACCAGACCACGCCCAACCAACCGAGTTGGGCGAGGGCTTGGGGGGTGCGGATCATCAGGAAGATGTTCCAGACGTGGGCGATGGATAAATGGATCGCCGCGATCCAGAAGCACAATTCCTTGACGTGATCCTCCTGGCCCAGCCAGTCGATCTTCAGGGAACCGAGGGGGGCAGGCAGGCTGGGAATGCCGAAATAGGTGCCGGTCAGGATCCCCCACACCAGGGTCGTGCTGCTGGTGATCTTCAATAAGGTGAAGACATGGGCCGGGAGTTGGGGGTAACGGCGTTGCGCCCAGAGGGTAAGGCCGAGGAAGATGACACCATAGCCCGCATCCCCTACCAGAATGGCGAAAAACAGGCTGAAAAACAGCAAAAACCACAGACTGACATCGATCTCCCGATAACCGGGGAGGATACCGATCAGCTCGAACACCGCCTCGATCGGCTTGAGCCAGCGCGGATTCTGGATCAGGGTCGGAACCCGGTCCTGCTCCGTCGGGGTTTCCATCACCAGCCCCCAGCCCTGTTGCTTGGCGGTTTGGCGCAGTCGGTCTGCGTCGCCCACCGGACAAAAACCCTGAAGATAGGCGATCGAGTCCATGGCGGCGCCCATGGCGGACTGGGCCTCGGCCAATTGCAACTCATCCTGGGCCTCGGTCTCCAGCTCGGCCACGGCGGCATAATCCCCGCCGAGGCGGGCGGCGCGCTCGGCGAGCCCGGCTTGAGCCGCTTCCAATTCAGCTATACGACGCTGGATATCTGTCAGGGATAAGGGGGATGGGCGGATTTCCTCGGCGGCGATCTCGGGTTGTTCCCCCCAGGTGACCAGGGCGAAAAAAACCGCCTGCTTGGTGCGCCGGGTCTCCAGATAGACCGCCTGCGGGGGGATGGCCGGGCCTGTTTTCGGAGACGCCTGGAAGAGACGGATGAATAGCCCCCGCTCCGCCAGCTGGGTGATGGCCGAAGGGGAGAAGGCGCCGAAGGGTTCGATCCGGACCGACTCTTGGCGGAGCTGCGTCAACTCTTCAGCTATCTCCCGGCGCGCCTGACCCAGTCGCTGGAGCTCCTCGACCACCTGCTGGGGAGAACAACCGGAGGGAGGCTGGTGTGGCCGCTGGGGCAGGATCTCCTTGGCGCGACGGATGGTCTCGAGGTGGTGGCGCGCCACCTCGATCGCCGGCTGATCGGTCCGCCGTTCCCAATTCAGGTGCAATACGCCAAGGTCTCGCAAGGAATCCAGCGTCGCCTGTCGATCCCTCTCCAGACAGAGCACCGTGACCTTTTGCATCGGTACAATCATGATGGTTTTCCTCGTGGCCTAGGCGGCGGACGCCTGCTCGACGGCCTTGGCCTTGGCGATCTTGGAGCGCGCCACCGCGGCGGTCATCTGGTCGCCGAGGAAGATGCGGATCACCCGGATATTCTCCTGCGCCTGGGGAATCTTCACCTTCTCGAACAGATTCACCCGCTGGTTGGTGGTACGCAACTCCTGGGCGAGCCGGACCATCTGCTCTTCGAGCACCTGTAACTCCAGGCGACGACGGAGGCGCCGCTCCAGCATCTCGATCCCATCGTCCAGCCAGGCCGGAGTAGCGAAGAGATCGGGTAGGCGGCGATCGAAATCCACCCCTTCAAAGGTCGGGATCGCCACGCCGGCGACATTGCCTTGACCGACGCGGATCTGGCGCACCGCCAGCCATTGGCCCCAGTCCAGCGACTCGCCAAACAGGCGCACCCAGGTGGCCAGTTCCGCCCATTCCTGGGTATCGGCGGATCGCTGGGCCTCCAGCTTGACCTCCAGTTGGCGAAGTTCGAGTTGCAGTTGCTGTTTTTTCAACTGCAAGGTGGGTAGATAGCGTTGGAAGCGGTTGAGGGCATCCCGCTGGACCTTGAGTTCGTTTTTGGTGTGCTTGATCTTGGCCATGGTGGCGGTCTGTCGTTAGCCCGGCGACGGCGATCGGACTCGGGGCCAGAAGCGGTCGATGAGCTGGGAGGGGAGACCGGTCTCCGTGGGTTCGAAACAGTCGGCCAGGATCCGCCAACCCAGATCCAGGGCCGGCTCCAGGGGGATGTTCACCTTGAGGTCCATCATCTCGCTCTCGAAACGCTGGCCGTATTTGAGCAGCTTGGTGTCCCAGGCACTCATGCGAAAGCCCATCGACTGTTTCTCCAGCGTCTCCCGATAGGAGGCATAGAGCTGGATCATGGTGTTCATGATGGTGCGGTGGTCTTCCCGGGTCTTGCTGTTGACCAGTTGCTTGAGGCGGCTCAGGGAGCCGAAGGGCTCGATGCGGCCGTTACGCAGATAGAACTGCCCCTCGGTGATATAGCCGGTGTTGTCCGGCACCGGGTGGGTGACATCATCCCCCGGCATGGTCGTTACGGCCAGGATGGTGATGGAACCGGCGGTATCGAAATCCACCGCCTTTTCATAGCGGGCCGCGAGCTGGGAATAAAGATCGCCGGGATAGCCGCGATTCGAGGGGATCTGCTCCATGGTGATGGCGATCTCCTTCATGGCGTCGGCGAAGTTGGTCATGTCGGTGAGCAGCACCAGCACCCGCTGGTTCTCCAGCGCAAAGCGTTCCGCCACCGCCAAGGCGCTGTCCGGCACCAGCAGACATTCCACCACCGGATCGGCGGCGGTGTGAATGAACAGCACCGAGCGCGACAAGGCTCCCTGCTCCTCCAGCAGATCGCGAAAAAACAGGTAATCGTCGTATTTCAGCCCCATGCCGCCGAGGATGATCACGTCCACTTCGGCTTGGAGGGCGATGCGGGCCAGCAAGGGGTTATAGGGTTCCCCGGCGACCGAGAAGATCGGCAGTTTCTGCGACTCCACCAGGGTGTTGAAGACATCGATCATGGGGATGCCGGTGCGTACCATGCGCTTGGGGATGACGCGCTTGGCCGGATTGACCGAGGGTCCGCCGATGTCGATCCGATTTTCGCTGATCGGGGGACCCTGGTCCCGGGGTTGGCCACTGCCGTTGAACACCCGCCCGAGCAGGGAGTGGGAGAAGGGCACCTGCATGGTGCGGCCAAGAAAACGGATCTGGGCGTCGGTGGCGATGCCACGGCTACCGGCGAATACCTGAAGATCCACCCGACCACCCTCCAGACGAATCACCTGGGCCAGGGAGGTTCCCTGCCGTGAGCTCACCTGGGCCAGTTCCCGATAGCCCACGTCGGTGGCTTGGATGGTGATGACGTTGCCGGCGATGCGTTCGATGCCATGATAGACCTTATACATCCTCGGTTACCTCCAGCAGCCTCTGTTCGATCTGTTGTTCGAGCTGGGCAAATTCCACCGCCTCTGGGTCCACCCGGTTCCAGTCCTTGGTCAGCCGGGTCAGGCGCTGGAAAAAGCGTCGGGCCTCGTCCTTGTCGTCGAACTTCAGCCTGGTCCGCATGATCCGGTCGATGCGCGCGAACACATAACGCTGGCGTTCCGCGCTGCTGGCCCCGTCCACCGGATGGTAGGCGTCTTGCTGGAGATAGACGGCGTCGAGATACTCACTCTTGAGGAACAGGACGAAATCCTCGATGGAGGTGCCTTCCTCGCCCACCACCTTCATCATCTGATTGACCTCGTTGCCGTCGTGCAGCAGATCCCGGGCGAAGTCCACCTGCTCGGCGGAGACCACCCCAGGATAGTGGCTCCAGCTTTCCAGCGGATGAATGGCCGGGAAACGGCGTTGGTCCGAGCGTTCCCGGGACAGACCGTGAAAGGCCCCCACCACCTTCAGCGTGCTTTGGGTGACCGGCTCCTCGAAGTTACCGCCGGCCGGGCTCACCGTCCCGCCGATGGTGACCGAACCGAGGCTGCCGTCCTTCAGGCGGACGAGGCCGCCACGCTCGTAGAAAGCAGCGATCACCGATTCCAGATAGGCGGGGAAAGCTTCCTCGCCCGGGATTTCTTCCAGCCGTCCGGACATCTCCCGCAGGGCCTGCGCCCAACGGGAGGTGGAATCCGCCAGCAACAGCACGTTCAGCCCCATCTGGCGGTAATACTCGGCGATGGTTACCGCCGTGTAGACCGAGGCCTCACGGGCCGCCACTGGCATGGAACTGGTATTGCAGATGATGAGCGTGCGTTCCATCAGGCTTTTCCCGGTACGCGGGTCGGTGAGTTCCGGGAACTCCCGCAAGGTCTCGACCACCTCGCCCGCCCGTTCACCGCAGGCGGCGATGATCACGATGTCCACCTCGGCGTGGCGGCTGGTGATTTGCTGGAGCACGGTCTTGCCGGCGCCGAAGGGGCCGGGGATGCAATAGGTACCGCCGCGGGCCACCGGATAGAAGGTATCGACGATGCGCACCTTGGTAACCAGAGGCTCGCTCGGGCGCAACCGTTCGGCGTAGGCGCGGATCGGGATCTTCACCGGCCAACGTTGCAGCAGTGTCACCTCGATCGGCCGATCATCCGCGTCGCGAAGCCGGGCGATCGGTTGTTCGACGTGGTACTCCCCGGCGGGAGCGATCTGTTCTACCTGCAATGCGCCCCTGAGGCCGAAGGGGACCATGATGCGATGGGAAAAGATTCCCTCGGGCACGGTGCCAAGGGACTCGCCAGCGGACACCCGGTCGCCGGGTTTGGCGCTCGGGGTAAAGCTCCAGAGGCGATTCCGGGGCAAGGCTGGCAGATACACCCCACGTTGCAGAAAAAAACCGCATTGCTCGGCCAGTTGGGGGAGCGGGTTTTGCAGACCGTCGAAGATCTGGGTCAGCAGACCGGGGCCCAATTCCACCGCCAGCAGCTCACCGGTGAACTCGACCTGGTCGCCCTCCTTCAGCCCGGTGGTGTCCTCGAACACCTGGAGTTCCGCATAGCGGCCACGAACGCGGATCACTTCGGCCTTGAGTCGACCGGCCCGGGTCACCGCGTAGGCCACTTCATTCTGCACCACTGATGTATTGAACTCGACGGTCAAGAGGTTGCCATTGACGCCGATAATTTTTCCGCTGTTTTCGCTCATGACACCTTGGTTCCCCTGGCCTGGCGACTCCCGTCGCCGACGGACCTGGCCGGCTGAGATTGCATCAGGCTTTGCATCAATTCCTCGATCTTGTTTCGCCCGGCGGCATCGGTCAGCGCCGCCCAACGCTCGGCGATGCGCAGCTTGACCGCGAAGGCGAGCACGGTGCCGAGCCCGAAGGGATCGGCCAAAGCCAGTTCCTCGGCGAGGCGCCAGCGCTCCTGGTCGAGCCCCTGCTCCCGCTCCAGGGGCGTCGGCTTGGTTAAGGCGGCGGCTACCCCCTGGACCAGCCTGACATCGTAGCCGGAGTGGTCCTGTTGAAAGCTCCCGGCATCCACTCCCAATCGGGTGGCCCGGAACCGGGCGACCGCATTGCGCAACTGGATCTCGCGGGCGCTCCAGGCATCGGCAAAGGCGCTTCCCGTTGCCAGGCGCCCTTCCAGAAAAGCGGCCAACAGGGCGAGATGGCCACGGCTGAGCACCCCATCACAGCAGGCTAGGAAATCCCGGCAGGATACGGGGGGTGGATGGCCGAAAAACAACTGCGGCAGGCTGGCTACGAGGTAATGATAGGACATCGGCTGTCTCGCCCAGGGTGGCGTCAGCGCTCGGCGTCGGCGCTCGCTTCGCTGGCCGTGCGGTGGACGATCTCCGCCAGGTGGGGACGCAAAAAATGGCTCAAGGACTCGGCGATGGCGGACTTGGTGAAGTCGTGGTAGATCCGCTCGTCTTTCAGAACGACGCGAAAGCCTTTGATTACACGGCTGTCCGTGCTTATCGTCACGCCGCTGACCAAGTGGTGGCGGTATTGGTCGGCGAAAAACTCCGTGATCTCTTTTTGGTCGCCCGGGCTGATGAGAAATTCGATCCGGTTTTCCGCGCCGTTGTGCTCGGCATAGGCCTGAGCCAGTTTTACCATCATCCGTTTCAAGGTTTCAGGGTCCAGCGCCTGCTCGGTGGCGATGCCGACGATATCCTGCACCATGTTCTCGAATGCCTGGCCGACGCTGATCAACAGATCGCGGGCCGCTTGTTCCAAGGTGCGGGTGCCCCGTTCCACATAGAGTGTTGCATCGCGGTCAGCCTGTTCCAACAGGGCACTGGCGGTGGCTTCGGCTTCCTTGACTATGGCGGTAGCGCGCTCCTTAGCCTCGGCAAGGATCCGAACGGCTTCCAGATCCGCCTTTTCGATCGCCTCCCGGTGGATACGGTCGATCAAATATTGCAATTCTACGGCCATAAGAAAACCTTATCTTCTGTCCAATATGGGCGGCATAGAGTACCGCAATGATTTCGATGATGCATGAGTTCATCCGCGGAAGCACCACTCATGGGTTTTCTCCACCTTGATAAAAGGGAGCGGGTGACTTCACCGCGGCGAAATCAATAGGAGAGCTCGACCCGCCCCGCCCGGCTGATGGGGGACCCAGCCAGCCAAGGGGAGGAAAGACGGAAGGCCCCAAGGCGCGACCTTCGACCTGGGCAGGGGCTGTTTGGACTAGAGTTTGTTCTCTTTTGGAGAACAATGTCAGCAAAATTGTTCTCCTAATGAGAACAAAAGATGGCTTTTTTGGCCATTGCCCGAAGCTTTTCGGGAAAGGCGGCCCGTCTGGATCATCCGAATACCGATGGTGGTGACCCCACCCGAGTCGTAGGCCAGGGCGATGATAAAGCGGGGCGCGTACCTGCGCCAGCGTATGAAGGCTTGGGGTCTTGGGGTTGATTTGTAGCCTCGAGATATGGAAAGATAGGCCATCCCCGCTTTCCGGCATAGAGCCATTTTGTTGTTTTAGAAAGAGAAAATATTTTCCTCGGGGATCAGTGAGCTTTTCTTTAACTAGACCAACCGGATGAATGTCGACGCCGTATGTCTGTTGTCGGTCACGCGATACACCTCATCAAAGACGCCTGGCGCGATCTCGCCCCAACCCTGGTGGTGGTCGCCTTTTTCCAGGCCCTGTTCGTGGGGACCCTGCCGGAGGATCCGGTCGGCCTCGTCGGCGGTTTCCTGATCGTGATTCTTGGCCTGGGCCTATTCGTCAAAGGGCTTGAGGCCGCCATCTTTCCCGCCGGTGAAAGCATGGCCTTCCAGTTCGCCCGCAAGGGTTCGCTCTTCTGGTTGGCCCTGTTCACCTTCGGCATCAGTTTTGCCTCGGTGGTCGCCGAGCCGGCGCTGATGGCGGTCGCCTACAAAGCGGCCATGGTCTCCTCCGGCAGTCTGGACGCCTTGACCATCCGCCTGGTGGCCGCCGCCGGTGTCGGGCTGAGCGTGGTTATCGGCGTCTGGAGGATCATCGCCGGTCATCCGACCCATTGGTACCTGATCCCCGGCTATATCCTGGTCATCGCCCTCACCGCCATTTCCCCGCCACAACTGGTCGGTCTGGCCTTCGATTCCGGTGGTGTAGTGGCTTCCACCGTGACGGCGCCCCTGTTGACCGCCCTGGGGGTCGGGTTGGCGATCAGCGTGCATGGCAGAAACCCCCTCTCGGACGGTTTCGGGCTGATCGCCTTCGGGGCCCTGGCGCCGATGATCATCATTCAGATCTATGGCATCTTTTTCTTCACCCCTGCCGTCCATGGCGAGGCGGTGATGGCCATACCTTCGTCCGATGGTCATGGACACACCCCCATGGCGATGCTGCTTGGTTTCCTGATGATGCTGCGCAATCTGTTGCCGATCGCCGGCGTGGTTCTTTTCTTCAGCTTCCTGATCCTGAAGAAACCCCTCGCCAACCCGGTCGGGCTCGGTGTCGGCGCTGGTTTGGTTGCCGTCGGGCTCTACCTGTTCGATGTCGGGCTACAGATCGGCCTCTTTCCCCTGGGGGACACCATGACCCGGGATCTGCTGAGTGAGGGAGGACCGCTCTGGGTGCTCTATGCCTATGGCTTCCTCATCGGCTTCGCCACCACCATGGCGGAACCGGCCCTCATCGCCCTCTCGATCAAGGCCGACGAGGTCAGCCTGGGGCAGATCAAGGCCATGTTGCTGCGGGTGCTGGTGTCGATCGGGGTGGGTATCGGCATCGTCATCGGGTGCGAACGCATCATCTCCGGCACCCCCATCGCCTATTGGTTGATCGCCGGCTATGGCCTGGTCGTTGCTTTGACAACCATTGCTCCGGCCTTCATCATCCCTATCGCCTATGACTCGGGTGGAGTCACCACCTCCACCGTCACCGTGCCCTTGGTGGCCGCCGTCGGCATCGGTCTGGCGGAACGCACGCCGGGACGGGATCCGATGATCGACGGTTTCGGCCTGATCGCCTTCGCTTCCTTGGTGCCGATGCTGATCGTCATGAGCTATGGTCTCATTGCCGCCACCCTTGCCAAACGCCAAAAGGGGAGAGTATGAAATTCTCGGCTGTTGTGCTCATCGTCCCTGAAGAACAGGAAAACAGTGCCGTCGATATCGTCAAGGAGGCCGGCGCCACCGGCGTCACCCTGATCCGGGCGAAAGGGTTGGGACTCAATGAACGCAAAACCTTCCTCGGCCTCGGGCTGGAGCGGAAGGAGTCGGTGCTGCTCTGCGTGGTTGAGAAGAACCTCTCGGTCCGTATCCTGAAACAGATCAAGAAACAACTGGATCTGGGCATCTCCGGGGCCGGGATCGCCTTTTCGGTGCCGCTGGAGAACCTGGTCGGCCTGCGTCTGGCGCAGCTCCAGATCTTCAAGAAAGAAGTCGAAGAAAACCTCTAAACAGCGTTGAAAAAGGGCGTGCGATGTTAGTCTCCAATATCATGAAGCGGAAAGTGATCACCATCAGCCCCATGGCCAGTGTGCGCGAGGCCCTCAAGCTGATGAAAGAGGCCGGCGTGAAATCCCTGGTCACCCAGAAACTCCATGCCAACGACGCCTATGGCCTCATCTCCTTCAACGATATCGCCAAGGCGATCATCGCCGAAGGCGGGGATATCGACCTGCTCAATGTCTACGACATCGCCCAGAAGCCGGTGCTCCAGGTCTCCGGCAGCCTGGCGACCAAGTATCTGGCGCGGCTCATGATCTCCTATCAGGTCAAGCACGTGCTGGTGATCGAGGACAACGAACTGCTCGGGTTCGTGTCGATGACGGACGTGGTCAACGACCTCATCGACACTACAGTCACCGCCTGATGATCTTGGATCTGGAGCTCCTCATGCCGTACTCGCTACCTGTGTCCGACTGGCTCATGCCAAGCCAATGACATCCTGACCGCATGCCCTAACCGACTGTTTTCTTGAAGTAGCCCAGTCACTTGGGCGATTGCCGGAAAAAGATCTACCTGAAGGCGACGGCTGGTTTATGGTTTGGCAGCAATCGCCGGAGAAGCTGTTTGGTGCTCCTCGTTACCGCTTCCGCGCTTCGGGGCCAAGCTCTAAACCCGTGATTTTCGTTCTCTTTAAGAGAATAATGTGAGCTATATTCCTTTCTTTGTTGCCAATCAAAGAACGAAAATCTGGCCTTTCCACCCGAAGCCCGGGATGACTTAGGGTCTGTCCGCAAATTAGTCGCTGGTGACCTCGGAGTCTGGATTCAGATTCTCAGGAAAATCTGCACAATAAGAGTTTGAGCGGGTCGAGGGGCGTCAAGACACGGCTGGCAGCTAGGACTTTGCCTAACTGTTTCACACTTTGCTTCACAAACGGATCAATATGCGCTACTTTCAATCAGAGGACCTTGGGGTCCAATACCGATGGAGGAGACGCCCGCCGTGACTGCCAACGAGACCCCACTGAGGGGCCCACCGCCAAGCGAGGTGCCACTGAGCACCCCCCCCTTGGTGCGCGTGATCGCTCAAGTGCGCTTCCCGTTGGTGGCATCTGTAGAGAAGCGCGACTTCATGGCGCCATTCCAGGAGCGTATCCGCGCTGAGTACCCGATCCTTCGGCCCGAGGAAAGCCGTAGCGTCGTTCTCGGCCAGCAAGGCGTGATAGAAACCCGAGCGAACACGGTATGGCGGTTCCACGATGCCGGGGACGCATGGCGCGTAACGCTGGCACCCGACTTTCTCGCGCTGGAAACCAGTCGTTACACCAGCCGCGATGAATTTCTCGACCGGTTGAAGCGTGTGCTCGAGGCGCTTGTCGCCCACGTGGATCCGAAGGTGATGGATCGCCTCGGCGTGCGCTACATCGACCGCGTGGCCGGCGACAACCTGAGCGACCTGCCTCAGCTCGTGCGCCCGGAGGTGTGCGGCGTTCTCTCAACGCCGCTGGCTTCCCACGTTCTCCACTCGATTTCCGAGGCCCTGTTCGTTCTGCCTGACAACGCGGGACAAGTGATGACGCGTTGGGGCCTTGTTCCCGCGCGCGGGACGGTCGATCCGGCTGCCGTCGAGGCCATCGACGAACCAAGTTGGCTGCTGGATGTCGACGCGTTTCAAGCGGAAACGAGGGAGCTCGACGTCGAGGCGGCCGTGCAGCAAGCACGAGGATTCGCGGAGCGCATCTACAGCGTCTTCCGCTGGGCGGTGACCGACGAGTTCCTCCGGCGCTACGGAGGTCAGCCATGACTCTTCAGCCCCATGTTTTTGAGACGCCGCGTTCGGATGTCATCGCCGTCGCGACCAGCTTCGGCGGCACTCGCGAACATGTGGCACGGCTTTTGTGGATCGTTGTCAGTGGTGCGCTCTCGGTTCCCGGTACCTCGTCCGCGGAGCCGTTTCGCCTCTGGGAGGCACCCTACGTTCACGAGTCCGAAGCGACGGCCAGCGGGCTCGGTTGGGAGCAGCAGGCTGAGACCCCGGATGATGCGGAGACCACGCGACGGGCGATCTCCGAGCTGCGTCGGATCTCGGGCCTGACCTGGGAACAGCTCGGCGGGCTCTTCGACGTGTCGCGGCGAAGCGTGCACTTCTGGGCAAGTGGCAAGCCTCTGAACGCGGGCAACGAGCAACGGTTGATGCATGTGCTCGATGTTGTTCGGGCGGCAGACCGCGGCGACGCACGGTTAACCCGCACAGCTCTCTTCGAAGTGAAGGAGGGAACTACCGCGTTCGCCCTGCTGACCGCGGAGCGATTTAAGGAGGCCCGCATGATTCTGGGCGTTGGCGCTGCCCGCCCAAAGCCGTCGCTCGCAGAGCTTAGCGCCTCAGCTAAGGCGGTCCGGGAACCTCTGCCGCTGGAAGACTTGGTCGACGCTCAGCATGATCGCGTTCATCGCGACCCAGGCCGGGCACGGGCTGCTCGCACCCTGAGGAACAAGCGGCTTGAAATCCCTTGATGCCAAGGGTCGGGCGAAGATCTCCGAAGCATTGCAACAGTGGCGGCAGGGCGATTGTGTTCTTGGCGAGCAGTGGTTCGTCTTTCGCGTATCACCCGATGCTCCCCTGACGGACGATGCAGCCGCGGCGGCAGAGGATGGTGTCGAGAACGCGGAAGGTGCCGTATTCGGCTTCGCCGTCGTCACCCAGACCTGCGACATCGTTCGGGACTGCGGCGAGCGGCCCTTTGTTGAAGTCTGTCCGTTGGTCGAGGTTGACGAAGACAAGCTTCACGAGATCGAGCGGGGCCGCCGGCCCAACTACGCCTACCTCCCCGGCCTCGCGAGCCGGCACCTCGTCGCTGATCTCGACCGCGTGATGACGGTCGAGAAGCCCGTGGTCGCACAGTGGGAGCGGGTCGCGGGCTGCCTGGACGACAACGACAGCCGTCGCCTGTCCCTCGCGCTCTCCCGCAAGCGCGCACGCTTCGCGTTCCCCAACGATTTCGTCACCTTCGCCGCGCCATTAAAGAGCCGCATGTCCGACAAGCACGACAAGGGGAGCGACGAGGGCCGGGCCCTCAGAGCCCTGCGCGAGATCCGAATTCGGGCTGCCCCGTCTTGGGATGCGGACACCGTCCAGCTCATGTTCTGGTTCATCCGGAACGAGGATCAGCCGACCTTCGAGAAGCAGCGCTGGGACACGCTCCTCAAGGCTTGGTTGGCGCGAGTTCCCGCCACGGGGCACTTCGCCGAGGTGGACGGCGCGGTGCTCACCCTCGATGACCTGACGGCGCGTGACTATGTGGAGAGCGATCCGCTGGACCTTGACCATCTATCCGGTCGCGAGGGATAGACCGTTTCCTACCCTCAGGTCGCTCGCGTCAACTGCGAGCCAGCGGCTGTTTTGGGTTCTCCACTCCGAAAAGACGAGACAGCGAGAAGTCCCAGTCTGGAATCGGATCGAGATCTTGTTCCCCAGCGGGAGGGCTGCGTGCCGGAGCAATTGGTGACGGCTCGACGGACTCTCTGGTATCAGTGAGTCTGTCCGCTCTTCGGGAGGTGTTCTTCTGCGCATATCCGCTATCGGTGACAAACTGGGTTCTTCGTGGAGCCCGTGGCCTGTCCGGGTTGGGTCATTCCAAGACAATTGACCAAGCGGTAGCACTGTCTGCTCTCGTCGTTTCGAGTCATTCCAGTCGCGTCTAGCTGACACAACCCGCCACGCGCCTCCTGATACCATTTCTCGATAGTTCTTGTTGATATTCGAGGCTGGTGTTGAGGCGAGAAGCGCTGAAACCCAGCTTCTTGGTAGCTGGCATTCGCTTCGCTCATCGCCAGCCTTGTATTGTGTTTCCCCGGGGGTTGTTCATGATAGGACCGCCTCCCGGGAAGACCGGACGCCGCCGCCAGCCTTTGGCTTCGAAGCCCGTATCGT
>WBZP01002623.1_pt1 | contig 20426 bp, 18 predicted proteins | sample 5204301 | NCBI WGS metagenome assembly WBZP01 (sample SAMN12412401, study PRJNA552823) | activated sludge metagenome | isolation source: activated sludge from nitrification reactor of wastewater treatment plant... | place: USA: Pennsylvania | collected 2017
GGGCCCACCAACTGCCCCACCGCAGTCAGCGACTGGTTGATCCCCATCAACAACCCGGCTCCCACCTGGGCGCTCTGACTCAGCAGCGCCGTCGCTGTCGACATCAACAACAACGACCCACCGGAGAGTACGACGACCGCGGCACCCACGGCGTACACCCCGCCGAGGCCGCTGGTGACCGCCAAGGCAAACAAACCCGCGCCCAAAGCAAGCAGACCGACCGACGCCGCGACGGCCAGGCGGGTGCCGAAGGCCTTCTCCAGCGGGCCGGCGAGGACCGCCTGGATGGTGCCACCGAGGAGCAGACCGAGCAGCACCACCAGCAGAGCCTTGCGGGCGTCGTAGTGCATCACCTGGGTCAACAGCAGAGCCATCACTGTCATCAGCATCGTCATCACAAGTTGGCTGATCACCACGGCCACGGAGGGAAGGCGCAGAGTCGGGAACTTGCCGACCACTTCACGCAAGGGCAGTTGCTCGCTGAGTAGCCGCGCGGCCGGGAAGGGTGTGGCCAAGCCGAGGAGCACCGTGACCAGCGCCGCGGCGGCGGCACCCAAGGCCAAGTGGGTCAGCGATTGATGGGCAAACAGGGCCGCCGCGCCCAGGCCCAGCATGACCCCGACGGCGCCTGCGCTGTTGAGTCGGGCAAAGGCACCGCTGCGGTCCTTCTCTTCATGCAGATCACAGATGACGGCATTGACGATCGCGAGATTGCCAGCGGTGATGCCGTCGACGATGCGGCTGGGCAGCATCCAAGCCGGTGTCGGCGCCCAGGCCAACAACAAGAACCCGACCAGCGTGCCGACCTGCGACAGCAAGAGCACTCGCTTGCGCCCGAAGCGATCGGCAAGGCGGCCCAACTGCGGGGCAGCGAAGAATTGGCAGATCGAGAACGACGCGAAGATCAACACCGTCAGCCAGGTGGCCGTGTGCTCATGCTCCAAGAAGACCGGCAGGAGCGGCAGCACCAGACTGAAGGCAAAGGCATCCAGGGCCACGATCGACCAGAGCAGAGCCATCGTGGCGCCACGCGATGCTCTGGTCTGGGTGGCGGTCGCGTCGCTCACGTAAGGCTCACGTCGATGAACACTGGCCGCGCCCGCAGAGACTCAAAGCTCGTCGGCGAGTCGGGCTTCAAGCGGGCTCCGATATGGCCGGGATAGGTGAAGACCAACTGGTGTCGCTTGGGGATGCCCACCCTGGGGTCGTCGACATACGACATCGAGTGCGCCCCCCGCTCGAGCACGACATTGCCCAACTGGCCGACAATGACTTTGCCGGCTTGCTGGTCAGCGAAGGCCAACCGGCGCACGTGGATGGTCTTGAGTGGTTGTCCCTCGACGGGTGGCTGCGGCAAGGGCGCCCCGAGTCTGCGGGCCGCAGTGACGGCCTTCTCCCAGCCCTTCGACATCGCATCGAACTTGATCGGGATCACCTGGGCATATGGCGCAGGGGCCCAAACCCACGCGGCGCCGCGCAGCCGGTGCTGCTCGTCGTACAGGCAGAGGAGGTCGGCTGGGGTCGCATTGGGGAAGCGACTCAGATCATCGAGGGTCATCGGGGTGTAGAGATTGCGGTCGGCGTAGTAGTCGTTGATGAAGCCGATCGCCTGCTCACGATCGCCCTCTGCAGCTGGGCCGAAGGCCCACCCTGCAGGCAGCTTCGCGCGAGTCTGCGGCAAGACCTCGGTGTAGTTGACCGCAGCGATCTTGTCGACCTGATCGCGCCATTGGTCGTTGTTGGCGGTGCGGTCGATGCGCTCGTTGTCATCATTGGTCAGCCACACAAAGACCTGCGAGTCGGAGTCGAACCACTCACTCGTCGCCTGCTCGACGATCTCCAGCCCTCTGCCCGGGTGGGCCCGATCGGCGACCACTCCTCCCAGGTAGGTGACCCTGATGTCGCCACCGGCCACGCGTGCGCCAAAGGGGATCATCGCCGCGACCGACACCAACTGGCCGCCCACTCGGCCACCGATCAGCTTGGCTCCGGGGATCCGCTCGGCCACCGCCCCGAAGCGCGAGCGGTCAACGACGTAGGTCGTTGAGGAGCTGATCGGATTGCTGCGGGCCAGCGCCAACAGCTCCGCTGCGTCAGCCTCGCCCAGTCGGGTGGGCTCCATCGGCAGGCGGGGCTGGGCGACGGCCCGACGCTTGAGTACGACGACCCGATATTGCATCAACGAGCGGTCGGCCAGCGACAACTCATCCGAGCGCGGGTCGACGTCGAACCACTTTTGTGCGCTGTCGGGGAGGTCGGTCCAGCCGACGAAATTGCGCAAGACCACCACACCGTCGGGGCGCACAGCCCGCGCGAGCGAGGCGAAGAGCTGCTCGATCTCCGGCTTGGTGAACCACTCGCAGATATTCGACAAGGTGACCCCGTCGAGACTGCCCTCGGCGCGTTGGGCCAGCCACGTGGTCATGGGTTGATCCCACAAGTGCAGGCGCCCGGTCGACTCGGCAATCGTGGCGGTGGCTTTCTCGGTCAAGTACGCCGGAAGGTCTTCGCCGAAATGCCCGGTGATGATGTCGTGGGCATAGGGATTGTCGCGTGCTGGCAACTCCGTGAGCACATGCTTGATCACACTGCCGAAGTGATCGGCAAACGAGGTCTTGCCGGTGTTGGTGAAGAAGCCTTCTGCATAGACCTTGTCGAAGACCCGGCGATTGCACAAGGTGGCCAAGAAGGCCCGCCAGCGGCGGTTGTCCCAGCCCTGCTCCCAAAGACGCTGCTGGGTGGCCAGATCAGGGGCCAGCAGGATCTGCTCCATGACACCGTTTTTCACGATGCCGCGACGCAGGGTGGCCACCAGCACCTTCATGAACTTCTCGGTGATGCCCGCATGCAGGATGCCGCCCGTGATCGCCTTGTGGTGGCCGTCGAAATAGCCGCGGGCATGGGCGCTGAGTTGGCCGCGCAAGGCGTTGTAGGTGACTCGACGCTGCACCGGGTCACCCGGCCTGGCGTCGAGGAAGGTCAACAGCTCAGACCAAGGCAGGCTCGCGGCCGCCACGGCTTTGAGTTCGGTGATGTCATTTTGGGTCTTGTTGAGGTCGACCGCGTGGATCTCACCGGTGCCGGCAGCCAGCAGGGAAAGCGCCGTACACCCTCCAGAGGTCACCACCGCGATGGTGCCGTCGAGCACTTCGCTCAAGGCCTCGATCTCGATCTCGGCATCTTCACGCACCTGCGCGAAGTAGAGCTTGTCGGCGCTGGCCTCAGTCGTGCTGTGACGGTCGATCAGACTCATCGGGCTTCCTCTGGTGTTGGGTGCATCGGGTCGGGGAGGACGGCTGCGCTGATCCGCAGACCTTGGTGGGTCAGGGTGGCAATGCGCAGGCGCTTGCCTGAAGGAGAGTGACAGCTGTCTCCGGTCACGACGTACGCCGTGAAGTCGCGGCTGACGGGGTCGGCCTTGTAGGCGGCCTCCTTGATCGTCCAGAGGGTCAGCAGGTCGAGCGGCGGCTCGCCCTCAGCCCTGACGAATCTCGCGACCCGCTCGTCAACCGCCCTGTCGACGGGCTCGATATCAACACCCACTGCAGCGCAATCTGCACCAAGGGCCGCCACCCAGGGCAGGGCATAGGAGACGCTGTGCATGCGGCCCCTCGGGCGCAGACTGGCACCGACCTCGTGGAAGTCACGGCCCGCGGGTGCCTGGGTCAACACGAGATTGACCCTTGCTGCGAGGCGAGTGCTCAAGCGTGCCTGCAGACTCTCGTCGATCGTGGGCGTCAAGGCACGCGACCCTTCGATGAGCGTGGTCACGACTGGCGAGGCTTCTTCGTCGGGAAGCCGTGCTCAAGCACGTAGTGGCACATCTTCTCCACATCGCCAGGGCTGACCCCGGCATGCCCCCCTGCCAGCTGCACACCCACGGTGTTTTCGATGTCCTTGGTGACATGCATCTGCGGCGCAAACGGGCGCAACGAGCGCAAGGCCCCAGCCACCAGCGGGTCAGCCAACGGGCCCATCGCATCAGCGAAGGTGTTGAAGGTGTCCATGTCGGCAAACAGCGGCTGCGGGGTGCGTCGGCGTTTGAAGTCAGCATCGGTCTCGTAGGCGATGAACGCCGCGTCGACCAACTCCTTGATCGTGATCGCGCCCTCGGCATTGGGGCTCACATTGGCCCACCCGACATTGGGTCCGCAGATCGCGGCCCAGATTGCTCGTGCGGTCTGGTCAGCGGTCACGAGGTAGAGCGGAGTGGTCGGGTCGGCCGGCAAGATCGGCAGGAGCCCGATATAGGCCAACGCCAACGAGTGATGCACCGCATTGGCAAAGGAAACCGTGCCTGAGTCGTCGTCAGTGAAGACCGTCGCCGGGCGCAGCATCGTGGTCTCGAAACGATCGGCATAGCCGACGAAATCTTGCTCGATCTGCCATTTGGATCGCTCATAGTGGTTGGCATACTCAGCCGCCTCCGGCAATGGCCCCTCGGCCACCAGACCGGGCTCCAGACCCGAGGCATACAGGCTGCCCAGCGCAACCACTCGGCGTACGCCAGCCGCGGCAGCAGCGTCGAAGACCTTGCGAGCCCCCTCGACATTGACCTGCTGGGCGCGCTCCTCGCGCACCTTGAAGTTGGTGATGCCGGCACCGTGTACGACGGTGGCACCCGCAGCATCTTCGATCGTGACCTCTTCGGTGAGCTCGATGCGCTGACACTCGACCGGCCCACCCGCGATCTGCGACAACTTGGCCGCCCGGGCATCGAGATCGGCCTGATCGGCCGCATGCACCATCGCAGTGGTGCGTACGTCGTGCTCCTTGAGCAGCTTCATCAAGGCCGTGCCGACACAACCGTCGGCCCCGGTAATGATCACGTGATCAGTCATTGCTCGCCCCTCCTGGTCGGTGCTGAAGCGCCCACAGCACCCGCTCCACGCCCACGGCGATGCAACCAGAGCTCGCGACCTCTCCCGCGATCGAGATGTCAAAGGCCTCGCCGAAGTGTTGATTGTGCACGTTGACCGACGCGATCGCCAGATCATCACCGTCGAGCACGGCCTCCCATTTGACCGGCACCAGCTTCTGGATCAACGCAGCAGGGTCCATCGCCCGATAGAAGGGGTCGGTAGCCACCTGCCAGGCAAAGCTCAACCCCCACGACTCAAACAGGTCGGTGAGCCGGGCCCTGGTGCGATCAAGGAAGGCCTGCACCGCTTCTGGATCAGCCAGACACACGAGCTCATCCATCGTGAACTGCCGTTGCCGACGCAGCGGGGTGTATGACGCTTCGTTGCGGAAGACCGACCCACGCACGTGGCTGACCTGCGGCGCCGTGATCGTCGTACCTGCGTGGTGGTGGTAAACCCCGTGGCAACTGGCTGGAGCGAGCACGAAACGCTCGCCGGCGAAGTCGCCGGTCTCGGGGTGGATGCCCGATGCGGCGATGGCCAAATGGGGGAAGGAGGTCAGCCAACCCGATCGCTCCAGCAAGCCTGAGTCGATGAGCAGGGAATGCTCCTCTTCGGCTGCTCCTTCGGCGCGAGCCAACTCATCGAGCGCAGCCTCGACCTCGCGTTTTAGGCTCAGGGCTGGTCCGATGTGGGAGCTCACAAGAAGGTCTTCTCGATCGCATCAATCGTGGCAAACGACTCGGGCGCGACCTCATCGACCGAGATGGTGCGCTGGGCCCACTCCTCCAGAGTCAAGATCAACTCGGGCAGATCCAGGGAGGTCAACCTCCTGTCGACGAAGAGCGCGGTGTGTTCGTCGAGAGGCAACTCGGGGCGCCGATCACGCTGCTTGACCCAAGCACGCAACTCATCACGGGGGTTCACGAAGCTATCTCCTCCGGGTCCAGGCCCAGCGCGGTCAGATGCCGCAGGGCGCGAGCGGTGTAGTCGATCCGGTGGGCGACCTGGCTGGGCGCCGACCATGCTTGGCGGGCAATCGCCCACGGCTTGGGCAATCCTGCCAGCTCATAGACGTCACTGCGATAGCGCTCACGCCATACGGCCCGCAGATAGGAGCCGACCTGGTCTGCCAGGCGATTGCGCTCCGCTTCGGTCAACTCCGGGACGATGCGTGCCAGGTTGGCGCGGCCGAAGTTGAGATGCACGGCCTCCTCGACCGCATGGGCGTGATTGACCGCCCGAGCGACGGGGTGGCAACGCTCATCCTTGGCGATCGCGCGATTACTGCGACCGACGATGTCCTCGAAGACATAGGTGCAGGCGAAAAACTCCGACTCGGTCAGCGGCGGGGTCATCCAGCCCACCGCTCGGGTCGGCAGCAAATCGACACCCAGGTGCTCCAGGTAGCTGCGAAACATCGACTGATGATTGACCTCTTCGGCAGCAAAGACCCCGACGAAATGGTGCAGGTCACCTCGAGGAGCCAAACCGCCCAGGACTTGGTCTTCGCCATGGATGGTGTTGCTCGCCCACAGGGCGGCTTCATAGCGGGAGAGCCGCTGGCGGTCGGCGGCGCTCAACTCGTCGTACAGATCGGTGCCGTAGATCGACAATTGCTCAGGTACGACATACCAAGCGCTGTCACGAGCTCCGAGGGGCTGCCCGCCTTCGGTCTGCTCGGCGACCGCGACCGTGTGCGGCCCACACAAGGTGTTGGGCTGCTCGTGGAAGACCTGGCTACTCACGGAATCTCCCTCGGTTGCCCACACCCTGAAGGCTGGCCAGCCGAGGTCGGGCTCACCTGGGCCCGACCTCCAAGACCGCGCACTGCCAGTTGGCTCCATAGCCTGCTGCGGTCATCAACACCGTGTCACCTTCCTTGATCAACCCTTGAGCATCCAAGTCGATCAGGTTGGCGATGTTATCGCCCGAGATCATGTGCGCAACAGTCTCGCGAGTGGGCTCATGGACTGGCGTGTCAGTCATCTGCAAGAGCCGAGTCAAGACGGTCCAGGCAGCCGAGTGCGTGTTTTGGGGCACGATCCAGTCGACCTTGCTGACCTTGGCCTTCGCCAATGTTTGCTGCACGGCTTGATGCATCCAGGGGAAGAAGCTGCCCGCCGTCTCGGTGTCATTGGCCAAGGAGAGCGCACCGTTGGTGATCTGATGGATCGCGCGCACCTTGTAGGCGCCCTCATCTGGCGAGCGAGAGACCCGCGTGAAGGTCGCAGCATCGGAGATCGGGTTGTACGACTGCTCGTACGACGCACCCTGCGGGAAGCGATCGGCATTGATGCAAACCGCTTCGCTCCAGTCTGGCTCAGCACCGAGCAGCGCTCCGGCCAAGCGCCACGAGCCCATGACCGTCGTACAGGCTTGTTGGCCAAGGCCGAAGACCGAGGCTTTGGTCCAACCGGCATCGGCTTGGATGTGTGAGCCAGGGAAGTCCATCAGGTGTTTGACGTCGCCGGTCTGATCAAATGAGTCGCCGCGAGGTACGGCCGCATTCAAAGGCAGTGCCGTGGCATAGACGAGCAGTTCTGGGTCAACAGGCCGCTCGGCCGTAGCCTGCTTGACGACTGCTTGGGCCAGATCGAGTGAAGTCTGCTCGCCGCTGCACACGTGGTGTTTGGCGAAACCGGCCTTGATCAACTCATCAACCGGGCTGACCAGGTGGTCTTGACACTCACGAAGATCGTGCTCGTCTTCACCCAGGACATAGTTGAGTCGGGAGATCCAGATCTCGCCCATTGACCGTGCCTTTCTCTCAGCCACCGCGAGGGGATCCATCCCTCGCGCCCGCGTGCAACCGTACCGCCAGCGTTGGCTGGCGGCAATAGTCTGGGCCAAAACTGTCCGCCTTGGCTACTGCTACAGCCATCTGCGCTAGTCCAGACAAATCGCCCCTGACCAGCAGTTTTTCCATCTCACCCGAGATGCGCGCGCGCTGCCATATTGAACTGCTGTGACACCTGTGCATAACTGGGGCCAACTTGAGGATTGTCAAGCCCTTTCGAGTATTTGTCGACAAGTAAATCTGGCTCGTCCAGATACTGGAACAGCCTTCGGCGTGTCGGAAAGGTTTCTTGTTTCAACAGGCAAAATTCTGCATAACCGCAGGTCAGAGGCTTGAGATGCTGATGCTCGATCGAGTTAACCACAGGTGATCCACGGCGCCGTACACAACCTAGGCGGCATGTTCCACATCATCCTTTCGTTTTCCACAAGGGCCTGTGGAAAGAAGGCTTTGCGAGGGCGCAGAAAGGCCTTAGATTCGGGCCGTCAGCTGGCAAAAGCCGGGTTTTGGGCGACATCCGTGGGAGGCGGGCCCAGACACCAAAAGTGGCCTTAGGCCACCGGAATTGTCGGCGTCTCCTGCGACCCTCAAAGCATGAGCATTACCCACGCGGGCTCAGCCCGTGATCCACACCAGCAAGACCACGCACACCAGCAAGACCACTGAAGAGCCAAACTCGGGAGGCAGGCGCACAGTCATGACCAATACCTCTGGTTACTCAGGTCCGATGCCGCCGCTGCAACCCACCCGCGATTCAGCAGACTGGGAGGCGCCCACCTACTCGCCGTTCTCCACCGAGTCAACCAACCAAGAGGCCTGGTCGGGCCGGATGCCTCCCCAAGACTCCGACGCCGAGCAGAGCGTGTTGGGCGCGATGTTGTTGTCGAAGGACGCCATCGCCGATGTCCACGACGAGTTGCGAGGCCCTGACTTCTATCGCCCTGCGCACGAGCTCATCTTCGACGCAATCATCGATCTCTACGGTCGCGGGGAGCCAGCAGATGCGGTCACGGTGGCCGCTGAGCTGACCAAACGAGGGGAGATCGCCAAGGTCGGTGGCGCGCCCTATCTCCACACGCTTTCCGCAAGCGTGCCGATCGCTGCCAATGCGAGCTATTACGCCTCGATCGTGCACGAAAAGGCGATCCTGCGCCGACTGGTCGATGCTGGCACCAAGATCGCCCAGATGGGTTACGCCGGTGAGGGCGAGATCGACCACGTGGTGGATCGCGCGCAGGCGGAGATCTTCAGCATCGGCGAGACCGCCAAGGGTGAGGACTACCAGCCCCTGAGCGCGATCATGGAATCAACCCTCGATGAGATCGAAGCAATCTCCAACCACAATGGCGACATCATTGGCATCCCGACCGGGCTTGCCGATCTCGACGAGCTCACCAACGGCTTCCAGCCCGGACAGATGATCATCGTCGCCGGACGCCCCGGCAGCGGCAAGAGCACCCTGGGTCTTGACTTCTGCCGTTCGGCCTCGGTGCACCACAACCTGACCAGCGCCTTCTTCAGCCTCGAAATGACGAAATCCGAGATCACGATGAGGCTGTTGTCTGCGGAGGCCTCCATCCATCTCAACAGCATCCGCACCGGGATGAAAGATTCCGACTGGGACAAGTTGGGGCCCCGGATGGGTCTGGTCTCTGGCGCCCCGATGTTCATCGACGACTCCCCAAATCTCACCATGATGGAGATCCGGGCAAAGGCCCGCCGCCTCAAGCAGCGCCACGATCTGCGCTTGATCGTGATCGACTACATCCAGCTGATGTCATCAGGCAAGAAGGTCGAGTCTCGTCAGCTCGAAGTCTCGGAGTTCTCCCGACAGATCAAGCTGCTCGCCAAGGAACTCGAAGTGCCAATCGTGGCGCTGTCCCAGCTCAATCGCGGCAACGAGCAACGCACCGACAAACGCCCAGTGGTCAGCGACCTGCGCGAGTCAGGGTCGCTTGAGCAAGACGCCGACATGGTGATCCTCGTGCACCGCGACGACCTCTACAACAAAGAAAGCGAGCATCCCGGTGAGGCCGACCTGATCGTGGGCAAGCACCGCAACGGTCCCACCCGCGACATCCGCACTCTCTTCCAAGGGCACTACTCCCGCTTCAAGGACTTCACCACCATGTCGCCTATCCAGTAGTGGCGAGATGCAGCGAACTTTTCCAAACGGGCGCAATCCTTTTCCAGACTGGATGAGTAGACATTCGCCGTGACGATCAGTGGTGCCGACTCCTTCATCCTGGTTCCCGGGCCATGGGACGCTCAGGGCACTGCTTCCGATGAGGCGGTCCACACCGACTGGCTGCAGACTCTCATCGAGCGACCAGAGGTTGGCCGATCCGACCTCGACGTTGTGGTCACGCTCATGGATCTGGTCCGCGATGATCTGCAGCTCTCCGGCACGGCTGGTGGCGTGAGCTCTCAACAGCATGACCATCGCGTTCCCTGTTGCGCTGTCGGTGCGGTCGGTTCACTCGGTGTGAGAGACACAAGGGCGGCCGCAGCCGCCAAGGTCAGCCTCAGACAGCAGGCTGTGCGACGCCTCAGGGATTGCTCGTGCGTGGCGGAAGTTCGGGTTACACTGAACGAGCAGGCCGCAGCAATGCTGCCGCCCGCATGGCCTTCAGCCCCACGCTTGCGTGGGGCTGATGTGCGTCACGGCCACTGACCAGGCTCGAACAGCTTGCCGGACGCGATTAGCTTCGACCACATCCGATCCATAATCCTTTGCGCCCGCGGATCCGACTCGACTACCGTCTGATGACGTCGATAGGTGAACGCCAGCATGTCGGCGGCCTGCAGCATTCGTGACCTACGGCTCGGCGCGAAGTGGACGGTGTCCAGCAGTGAGCTCAGCGTCGTGTTCATGTAGACGCCCGGAGTGCCCTCAGTCTGGTAGGTGGCGAAACGCTCCCGGTGCCGTTCGCGGTCGCCACGCTCGTCGGCGATCACCAGGGCGTAGGAGCTGGCGTTCTTCGCCAGCCGATCAACCCGCTGAAGGATGTGCTGGAAGCACACCTGCTCGGCGGGAAACCGCACAGGGTAGTTCTTGCGGTCCTGGCGACTGCGAAGTCGCTCCTCGCTTACAGAGCGCAACAGGATTGTGACGTTGCATTCTAGGATGGCGTCGATCACCTTCTCGTGGATACCCGCACGTGCTCGAGCGCCGACGTCCTTCCAGTCGTCCTTGCCGTGAAACAGGGGGTGCCCGTGGATCTCTGATGTGCGGGGGACGCCAAAGTCGACACTGGCCTGCCGGACGATTGCGTTGAGCCGATCGGTCAGGGCTTTTGTAGCGTGCTCGTCGCCTACAACTGCTGCGAAGCAGCGAAAGTCCCCACGATCCGACTCGTCAACGAACGCCAACAGCACCGCGTCAGCGTCTCAGGTGCCGCCGACACTCAAGGCTTAGGTGCGGCACCTACTTTGACGGCCTCGATCGATGGGCAGGTTCTCCGCAAGGTTCCCCACCGTCCTATCGGCAATCGTCGTTGCATCTCGACAAGTCGTTCAGGCGGGCGGGTCTACTGTGGAAAGTGAGTCCCCACAAACAGACGGGACTCACTCGACCACAACTTCATAGGAGCGTTCATGACCCATCAACAACGCCTGTCCATCCGAGAAGTCGACCCGGGGGCCTACACCGCCGTACTCGCCTTGGAGAAGCACGTGCACTCCGGGCCCTTGGAGCCTGAGTTGCTTGAGCTGGTCAAGATCAGGGCCTCGCAGCTCAACCGCTGCGCCTGGTGTCTTGACATGCACACGGTCGACGCCCGGAAGATCGGCGTACCCCAACGCAAGATCGATTTGATCGCAGCCTTCGACGAAGCACCCTCCCTCTTCACCGAGCGTGAACGAGCTGCCTTGGCCTTCACCGAAGCAGTCACCCTGATCAGCCACGACGGAGTGGCAGATGATGTCTGGGCTTCAGTCACGGCGAGCTTCACCGACCAGGAAGCCGTCTCACTGCTGATGGCCGTGGCTGCGATCAACGTGTGGAACAGGATGAATGTCGCCGTACGCACTGCTCTCTCTGACTGATCGACCAGCGCTCACCTCACCCCGTCTCCCCCGGTGGCCGGCGGTTGCGTAGTACGAACCGTGCGCTTCGCACTCAACGTCATACGTTGCGAGGCCATATGGCCACCATCCGTACGACGTTAAGGGGCGCCAGCACCATCCGTATGACGCTCCGCCGAACCGTATGACGCTGGGCCGCACCGTACGCCGCACCCCAGTCGGGCACAGGCCCTCGCCGGCGCCCAGCACGGGAATGCAACGGCGAGGCCAATGGTTAGTTCAACCATGAAGAAGATTGGTTTCTTGTCATTCGGGCACTGGACGCCCTCGCCCCAGTCTGCGACACGCAGCGCCAAAGACGTGTTGCAGCAGTCGATCGACTTGGCTGTGGCGGCCGAAGAAATCGGGGCCGATGGAGCCTTCTTCAGGGTGCATCACTTCGCCCGCCAACTCGGCTCACCCTTCCCGCTTCTTGCCGCGATCGGAGCGAAGACCCAGCGGATCGAGATCGGCACCGGCGTGATCGACATGCGCTACGAAAACCCCTTCTACATGACCGAAGACGCTGGCGCCGCTGACCTGATCAGCGATGGCCGTCTGCAACTCGGGATCAGTCGCGGATCACCCGAGCAGGTGATCGACGGATATCGCTATTTCAACCACCTCCCCGCAGAGGGCGAAGACGACGCAGCGATGGCAAGGCGGCATACCGATGTCTTCCTCGAGTTGCTGGAAGGCAATGGCTTTGCCCAGCCCAACCCCCGGCCGATGTTCCCCAATCCGCCCGGGCTCCTGCGCCTCGAGCCACACTCCGAAGGCCTGCGCGAGCGGATCTGGTGGGGCGCCGCATCTGAGGCCACCGCAGTTTGGGCGGCAGGCAAGGGGATGCACTTGATGAGCTCCACTCTCGTCTTCGACGAGTCCGGCGAGCCACTTCATGTGCAACAACGGCGGCAGATCGACTCCTATCGCTCAGCCTGGGCGGAAGCGGGCTGGAGTCGAGATGCCCGGGTATCGGTCAGCCGCAGCATCTTCCCAATCGTCGATGCCCGCGACCAGGCCTACTTCGGCGGCGGTCAGTCAGACAGCGACCAATTTGGTCAGATCGACGCGCAAACGCGCGCGGTCTTCGGCCGCTCCTATGCCGCCGAGCCAGACAAGCTGATCGAGCAACTCAAAGCCGACACCGCCATCGAGGCCGCCGACACCTTGTTGTTGACCATCCCCAACCAACTCGGTGTTGACTACTGCGCGTCGGTCATGGAGAAGTTCATCAAGTACGTCGCCAAGCCGATGGGGTGGAAGTAGCACCCTCCGACAGCACAACCCTGCACACGGGGTGAGCGAGTCAGTCGGATGCCTCCTGACCCGTACGCGAGGACCCATCAGGGCTAGGCTGGCCGCAGACGGTTGTGGACCTGAAGGGGGCTCCCATGGATCAGCACACTCCAGCCACCCACTTGCCTGCATGGGACCGTGTCTTGGTGGTGGTGGCCCACCCCGATGATGAGTCCTTCGGCTTGGGTGCGGTGATCGACAAGTTCACCTCCGGCCAAAGCGAAGTACACGTGTTGACCCTGACCCACGGGGAGGCCTCGACTCTGGGTGGCGAGATCGATGATCTTGCTGCCGAGCGTCGTCAGGAGTTGCTCCGGGCCAGCGAAATCCTCAACATCTCCTCCGTCGAGTTGCGGGATTGGCCCGATGGGGGGCTGGAGCATGCAGACGAGCACAGCGTCGTCGAAGACATCAAGCGGGCGATCGCCAAGCATCAACCAGATGGCCTCTTGGTTTTCGAACGCCAAGGGGTCAATCGGCATCCAGATCATGCCGCGGCAACGGCTCGGGCCCTGTCTGCGGTGGCCGGCACAACCATCCCAGTGCTCGCCTGGACGGTGACAAAGGAGGTCGCCCGGCAGCTCAATGCAGAGATCGGCTCGATCATGCATGGTGACCTGCCTGAAGACATCGACTTCACAATCACGGTGTCCCGCGAAAAGCAACTGCGCGCGATCAACGCACATGTCAGCCAGGTAGTCCCGGGTGGCTTGTTGTTCCGCCGTCTTGAACTTCTCGGAGACAAAGAGAGCCTTCGTTGGTTGCAGGCTCCGGCATGAATGGACAGGAGCTTGCACTGTGAACGACTACCCCTACGCCGACCGCTTCAAGGTCTATCGCACGCTGCCCGAGGAAGGCCGCGATCCTGAAGACATCCTGGCCGAGCTGCAGACCATGGCCACCGAAGAAGATGTTGCCTGGGAAGGCGGCAAGGTCTCCGGCACGATGTACTGCGGAGACCACGACCACTACGACTTCCTTACCGAGGCATTCAGCAAATACGCCCACGTGAACGCCCTCCAGCGCGACCTGTGCCCCTCGGCGACGCGGTTTGAGGGCGAGGTGATCGCGATGACCCTCGATCTGATGCACGGCGAGGCAGTCACCGAGACCACCCCTGTCGGCCTGGTCACCACGGGAGGTACCGGCAGCATTCTGCACGCCGTACTCTCCTATCGCGAAGCGGCCAAGAAGGAGCGGCCCAACTTCATCAAGCCCGAGACCGCCCACGCTGCCTTCGACAAGGCTTGTCACCTCTTCGGCATCGAGTGCCGCACGGTGGCAGTTGACCCCGTGACCACGACCGTGCGGCCCGAAGACATGGCCGCCGCCATCGACGACCAGACAATCGCAATGATCGGCTCCGCCGGCAACTATCCCTATGGCACGGTCGATCCGATCCCCGAGCTCGGCGAGATCGCCCAGGCACACGGCATCGGCCTGCACGTCGACGGCTGTCTGGGCGGCTTCATCCTGCCCTTCGGCCAGGAGATGGGGTTGCCGATCCCGGAGTTCGACTTCAGGGTGCCGGGCGTCACGACGATCTCGGCCGACACCCACAAATACGGCTATGCCTTCAAGGGCTCATCGGTGTTGTTGTACCGCGACAAGGCGCTGCGCAACTCGCAGTACTTCCATTGGGTTGGCTGGAGTGGCGGCAAATACATGTCACCTGGCATTGACGGATCACGCTCAGCCGGGCTCCTCGCCTCCACTTGGGCCTCGATGGTCAAGCTAGGCCGCAGCGGCTACCGCGCCTACGCCGAGCAGATCTTCACCACCGCCGAGACGATGATGGCGGCCGTCAAGTCTCATCCCGAGCTGCAGATCATGGGCTCACCGACCTTCTGCTTCTCCTTCACCTCAGATGTCTTCGACATCTACCACGTGGCCGACTTCATGAAGCCGCTCGGCTGGCGCTTCAACGGACAGCAATATCCAAACGCGATCCATATGGCCGTCACCCGCCCGCAGACCCAACCCGGCGTGACCGATGCCTTCGCCAACGATCTGGCTGCCGCCGTTGACTACGCCAAGGAGCAGACCGCGGCGGGCAAGGAGGCCGAGATGAGCGCCATCTACGGCGGCGTCGCCGGGGGGCTCACCTCCGATGTCGAAGACTTCATCGTGGCGGTGATGGACCAGATGATGGATGCGCAAACAGGGTTGCCCCAATGAGCCCATCCCCCTTGGTACTTGCCATCGACTTGGGTAGCGGGGGGCCCAAGGTCGGCTACATGCGGGTCACCGGCGAGCCGGAGTGGTGGTGGCACGAACGCGGCGACATCCTCGCTGGCTCGGTCTCCCAAGACGCCAACACCTGGTGGACCACGATCGTCGGTGCGGCCCAACGCGGCCTCGCCGAAGGGGTCGACCCAGCCAGAGTCGTCGGGGTCGCGGTCTCAGGTCAGTGGGCGAGCACCGTGCCCGTAGATGCCGAGGGCATCCCGGTCGGCGACTGTCTGATGTGGTCTGACACCCACGGCGCCAAACACTCCGCCAAGAGATTCGGTGGCCCGATCTCTGGGTACGACGCTCGCCTGCTGGCCACCTGGCTGCGGCGCTCGGGCGGCATCCCCTCCCACACCGGCTCCGACCCGGTCAGCCACATGCTCTACCTGCTCAATGACTGCCCCGACATCGTGGAAAAGGCCCGTTGGTTCATCGAGCCGGTCGACTATGTCGCGATGCGTTTCACCGGCAAGGCCTCCGCGTCAGCGATGTCGATGACCGCGGCCTGGCTGACCGACAATCGCAATCTCGACAAGCACGAGTACGACGCGAAACTGGTGCGTATGGCGGGGGTCGATGCGTCGTACCTCCCGCCATTGGTGCCAGCCGCATCGCTGATCGGCGCGATCCAACCTGAGGTCGCCGATCTGATCGGCCTGCCCCACACCGTGCAGGTAGTGACCTCCCTGCCTGACCTGCACACCTCGACAGTCGCAGCTGGTGCGATCCACGAGGGCGAGGCCCATTTGTCACTGGGCACCTCGTCGTGGATCTCGACTCCGGTGGCGACCAAGAAGACCGACATCTTCCGCCAGATGGCCGCCGTCCCGGGCCTGGGCGTGGGTCCGGCGTACATCTTGGCCAACAACCAAGACAACGCTGGTCGCTGCCTGGAGTGGTTCAGGGCCACGATGGCCCCCGGCCAGGAGTACGACGATCTCGTCGCGGCCGCGCAGGGCGTGGCGCCCGGCTCCGACAAGGTGATCTTCACGCCCTGGCTGAGCGGGGAGCGTAGCCCAGTCGATGATCGCCATGCCCGTGGCGGCTTCCACAATCTCAGCCTCGACACCACCGAAGGGCATTTGGTGCGCGCCGTACTCGAAGGGGTGGCCCTCAACCTGCGTTGGCTGCTCGGGCCGAGCGAGCAGTTCGCGGGCACGACCTTTGACACGATCCGCGTCATGGGCGGCGGCGCTCGCATCGATCTGTGGTGCCAGATCATCGCCGACGTGCTCGACCGACGCTTGGAGCGGGTCGCTGAGCCACTGCTCGGCGGGCTGCGCGGGTGTGGCATGTACTACGGACTGGCCGCTGGCTTGGTCGCACCCGAAGACATCCGCGACCTCGTGCCGATCGACGCGACCTTCACACCCAACTCGGAAAACCGCGCCTGCTACGACGAGTTGTATGCGCAGTTCCCCAAGCTCCACTCCAACAACAAGCGCTTCTTCACGGCGCTCAACAAATAGGAGCAAGACCAGTGAGCGAGCCAACCCCCGCGCAATTTCACCGCAGCGCCGCAGCCAACTTCACCCGACTGGTCGAAGGCACCAGAGACTGGTCGGCAACGGCTCCGGTGCCCGGATGGACTGCGCGTGACGTGGTCGAACACCTGCTCACCTGGCTGCCCGCGATGATCGCAGAGGGCACGTCTGTTGAGCTGCCGACCGGCCCCGATCTGCAGGCCGACCTGATCGGCGCTTGGCGACACCAAACGGTCGAGGTGCAGCGGCTGCTCGATGACCCCGCGACCGCTTCACTGACCTTCTCCAGCGACCAGCTCGGTGACCTGCCCCTGGCCCAGATGCTCAGCAACTTCTACATCATCGACATCTTCATGCACTCGTGGGATTTGGCCAAGGCCACCGGGCAGGAGCACGGGCTCCTCGATACCGACGCAGCAGCGGCCCTCGAAGCCATGCTCCCCATGGACGAGATGATGCGCGGCGAGCACTTCGGCCCAAAGCAACCCGTCTCCGCCGACGCCGGTGGGGTAGATCAACTCATGGCCTTCATCGGTCGCGACCCCAATTGGTCGGCTGGTTAGAGCCATGCCAACCGTCACCTCCGCGCTCGCAAAGGTCGGCCACTGGTCTGACCATCAGGCCGAGACTGGCTGCACGGTGATCGCGCTGCCCGAGGGGAGTTGCGCGTCGTACGAAGTGCGGGGCGGCGCCCCCGCGAGTCGCGAGCTGATCTGCCTGGAGCCGACGAAGTCGGTGACCATCGTCGACGCGGTCTGCCTGACCGGCGGCTCGGTCTTCGGGCTCGGCTCGGCCGACGGAGCCGTCCGCTGGCTCGCCGAGCAGGGGCGCGGCGTGCCTACGCCGGGTGGCGTCGTACCCATCGTGCCGACGATGGCGCTGTTTGATCTGGCAGTCGGCGACGGGTCGGTGCGGCCGAGTGCCGACAACGGGTACGCCGCAGCGACCGCCGCGTCAGCCAGCTTCGAGGTCGGGCGGGTCGGAGCAGGGGCGGGCGCATATGTCTCCAAGTGGCGCATCGAGCAGGCCAAGCCCGGGGGCTTCGGCTTTGCCCAAGCTCGGTCTGGCGAGCTGATCGTGGAGGCCTTCGTGGCCTGCAATGCCTTCGGCGACATCAGCGACTCCCTTGAGACTGAGGTCTTCCAAGCCCTGGCTGGCGGCTTCGACTTTGACCGGCAAAACACCACGATCGGGGTGGTGGTCTCCAATGCTCGGCTCGACAAGGTCAATGCTCGGGTGGTGGCGCAGGGAGCACATGACGGCTTGGCCAGGGCGATCACGCCGCCACACACCAGATTTGACGGCGACGGCTTCGTGGCCGTGGGCACTGGCGAGGTCGATGCATCTGTTGATGAAGTGCGGATGATGGCTCTCGCGACCGTCGCAACTGCCATCCGCGGCCTAGCTTCGTGAGAGTTGCGGTAAGAAGTGGTCGCTATAGCGACCACTTCTTACCGCAACTCTGAATCAGTCACTTCCGCTGGGTCACAAAACGGCCTCAATCGGACTAGCCCATGTGAGTCAGGTCCTTTCATTCCGGCATTGTGCGATAGACAATTGGTGGAGCAGACTCCCATCTCTGGAGGGCATCATGAGCCATGTTGAGCCGATCACAGACCAACTTCTCCCCAATGCTGACCGAGCCCATGCGCCACTGGCCCGCCACACCGGCATGGAGTGGATGACCGCCCTGGAGATGGTCAGAGCCCAACGCGGTCGCAACAAGCTCCGCAACCTGCCAAAGGGCGATGGGCATCCCGTGTTGGTTTTGCCAGGCTTCCTCGCCGGTCGCGCTTCCACGAAGTTCCTGCGCAATGTGCTGCGTGACTTGGGCTACTACGCCCACGACTGGCACTTGGGCACCAACTTGGGCGTCAACCCTGAGGTCGAAGACAAATTGCGCACCCGGGTCAACGAGCTCTACGACCAGCACCAGCGCAAGATCAGTCTGATCGGCTGGAGCGCTGGGGGCATCTACTCGCGCGAGGTCGCGCGGGAGTACCCCGATCTGGTGCGCAATGTGATCACCCTCGGCTCACCGATCCGTGGCAATGTGCAAGCCAGCAGGGCCTGGCGGCTCTATCGCGCGGTCAATCGCGGCGAGCATCTGGAGAGCCTGATGAGTGACGAGGCGAAGTTCGGGCGCGCTGAGCCGCTGCCTGTGCCGACGACGTGCATCTACAGTCGCACCGACGGGATCGTGTCTTGGGAGTGCTGCACGAGTCTGCCGGCTGAGACGACCGAAAACATCGAGGTCAACGGCACTCACTTGGGTTACGGTCACAACATGCAGGTCCTACGCATAGTTGCTGATCGATTGGCCTTGGCCGAGGGGGAATGGATCCCCTACCGGCGCTTGACCACCGTGGAGAAATAGCCCGTGGCTGCCAGGAAGCGCAAACTCCTGCCCCCTACCGACTCCATGTTTCTGCTCGTCGAGACACCCCGCACTATGATGCATGTCGCGGCGCTGATGCCCTTCACGCCACCAGATGGCGCTGATTCGTCGTACTTGCGTGATCTGGTCTATCGACTCCGCGCCCAGGAGCCGGTGGCACCCTTCACCAAGCGACTCTCGCATCCACAACTGTTGTCACATCCCTTGCAGAGCTGGGTCGACGACGACGAGTTCGACATCGAATATCACGTACGCCGGTCCGCGCTCGCCTCCCCGGGCGACGACCGCGAGCTCGGCATCCTCGTGTCGCGACTGCACAGTCACCAGCTCGACATGACCCGACCCCTGTGGGAATGCCATGTGATCGAGGGGCTGGAAGAAGGGCGGTTCGCGGTCTACGCGAAGATCCATCACTCGCTGATGGACGGCTTCTCCAGTGTGAAGCTGCTGGCTCGCTCCCTGGCCAAGTCGCCCGATGCGGCCGAGGGTCTGCCCTTCTGGGCTTCCCCACCACCGCCCCGGCCAGAGCCTCCGAAGGAAGCCATTTCGTTGGCCAAGCAGGTGGGCAGCAGTGTGGCCGGGGTCGCCAAGGCAGCGCGCGACACGGTCGGGGCAGTTGGTGATGTGACCAAGGCGGTGCTGAAGCTCGAGACCGGGATCGGCGCGAGCGAGGTGGTCAGCAGCCGCGAGGCGCCCCGCACCATCTTCAACGCCCAGACTGGACGCAATCGCCGATTGGCCACTCAGCATTGGGAGACCGAGCGTCTGCGCGCGATCGGCAAGCAGACCAAGTCCACGCTCAATGACGTGATGCTGGCGATTTTTGGTAGCGGGCTACGGCGCTATTTGTTGGAGTTCGATGAGCTGCCGGCCGATCCATTGGTCGCGTTTGTGCCGCTCAACATCAGAGCCGATGGTGATCAAGGGGGAGGCAATCTGGTCGCGGCCACCCTGGTCTCCTTGGCCACCGACATCTCCGACCCCCTTGAGCAGCTCACCGGCGTACGCCGCTCCACCCGCGCCGCGAAGAAGCAGGTCAAGACGATGGGTCAGGCCTCAGCGATCGCCTACACCGGCTATCTCTTCGCCCCTGCGGCCTTCCAGACCTTCACCGCGATGGCCGGGGTGAAGAATCCCCTACCCACGACCTTCAACCTGTGCATCTCCAATCTGGCCGGGCCGACCAAGCCGTTGTATCTCGCAGGGTCACGGCTGGAGGCGATCTTCCCGCTGTCGATCCCGGCGCATGGATTCGCCCTCAACATCACCGTGGAGAGCTACGCCGG